>SDBV01000312.1_pt1 | contig 68420 bp, 64 predicted proteins | sample 2277081 | NCBI WGS metagenome assembly SDBV01 (sample SAMN10402039, study PRJNA504765) | marine sediment metagenome | isolation source: marine sediment core GS10_PC15, 223 cmbsf | place: Arctic Ocean: Southern Knipovich Ridge | collected 2010
CTACCGACTGAAAGAAAAAAGACGGGCCGGGCTTCTCAAGAATCCAAAAGAAGGGGGTGAATAACTTTCAAACTGGGGAATTTTGGACCGGCGATAATGGGGAATTTTAACCCGGCGTTGACAAAGGGAGAGTTGTGAGTTGTCGCAGGCTTTAGATTCGGTAAAAAATATTCGTGACAAACGAATAGCTCATGACGAAAATGTTGCTGTTGAGAGGCTTCCACGGGTGACATGGCTTGAGCTAAATAAGCTCCTTGATTATGCTAAGAGTTTCATCGGTGCAATAGGTTGGGGCTATCTTTCAACGGCATACGTCTACAATGATGGTAGTTATGCACTTTCCTGTGATGCCCAGCGTACATCTAGCGCTATGAGGCGACTATTAAAACGAGCTGAAATAAAAGAAAATGAAAGAAACGATACCTAACAATAAAATCCAGCGGACGGCGAAACGCGCCGCCGCTGATTTAGGGCGTTAGCCCGAAGAATAAAATTAAGGACAAATTGATCGGTAGACAAAATTAAGTTCACAGTGGCCGGGGCCGAGCGATCGAAAATTCAGAGCCCGAGGATAGAAAAAGACTAACAAGACGTTTCAGCGGACGGCAAAACAATCGTCTCTGAATTCAGACATCGTGTCCAAAGATAGAATGAATGTTGGAGAAGAAATGAAATGGAGACCTTAAATAGTACATCTCTTCAATGGATTTATTTATTGAACTTTGTCTTTCTCATGATGCATGAAACGGACGCGGCCTACTGGAAAGAATGGAAACTGTTTGGAGATCGTGGAAAATCTCTTTCGGACAAACGAGGATTAACACTTTTCGTTCTGGCCAGAATTCCAATATGCATTCCTCTCCTCTATGGCTTGATAAATATTCAACATCTAGCTGGATTAGTAATTTCTCTCGTGTTTAGCGGATTTCTTGTCGTTCATTTTGTACTTCACATGAAAATACTTGAAACTTTCGATGGATTCAAATGGCCAATTTCTTATTTTGTACAAATTGGTATGCTTGCTCTATCATCTGTACAATTACTGATGACACTCTACTTGCTTAGTTAAGAGCTAGGTCAAATGGAAAAAGGGCTAACAAAGCATTCCAGCGGACGGCCAAAAGCGCAGCCGCTGATTTAAGGCGTTAGCCCGAACAACAGAGCATAGAGATGATTGACAGAATTGATGTATTAGAAGCCGGTATATTCAAGAAATCACCATCCGGCAATTTGAATGAGAGTGATGTTAAGAGTTCGACAGGATATTTCATTCGGACCGACAATATCTTGTTGGTTGAACAGACAGATACGGTTAGTCCTGCCCTGGGACTGGTTTTTGGAATAAAGTATGTCCCTGTGAGTTCTGATGAGAACGCGCTAGCTTCTTTTCAGTGCAAAATAATTCACCCCCAGCTCGTCAATCCAAAAAATGATCTTCATTTCAGCGCTACGGTTGAGGACAAGTACAATTATGTCAATGAGGAGAATTTCGATTTTTTTGAATTTGAACATGACTGGGAAATGCGAGACGGCCCGTGGCGTTTTCAAATAATTGAAGAAAACCGTCTCCTATGTGAGCATGAATTCATAGTTAGAAAAAAGTAGAGAAAGGGCTGGGCTAACAAATCGCTCCACCAGACATTCTTGGTTGGGCTATCGCGCTCATGTTGGTGCTACTCGGCTCGCTTCGTCGCGGGTTTCGGGAAGCTTGGGTAATTTTGTCGTTTTGTATGCGATTCCGCTGGTCGCCACTCGTAGCGCCTGCATAAGAGGTCTTAGGTCAAGAGATTTATGTTCAATTTATCGCGATCGGCCGGCTGGCCGGGCAGAGGTCTATAAAAAGGTAAAAAGAAGGAAGAAGAGCTGATCACAGGAGATTCGCAACATGCCGGAAAGTCACTTTAAAACAAAGGTTATTATCTTTGGAGGCACAGGAAGACTGGGCAGAAGGTTGGTTCAGGCCGCCCTTTTGTACGGTCACCAGGTAACCGTTTATGTGCGTAATATTTCAAAGCTCAAAGATCAATTTGGCGGCAATCTGCCGAATAAATTAAGTGTAATCCAGGGTGATATTCTGGACAAAGATGTCGTTGGTCGTGCCATAGACGGACATGGGTTTCTCATAAACGCCGCGGGATATATTTCAGAAGATGATAGTTTTTTTAAGCTTTGTCAGGTGATCATGGGTCAAGCAGAGAGTCATCTGGACGAACCCAAGAGGGTATGGTTTTTGGGCGGAGTCGGTGCTCTTGATTTTGGAAATACCGGAATCATGGGTGTTGATTGTTTGGGCGTACCCGCCATTTATCGAGCCCACAAGAAAAACTTTCAAGCCTTGTCGGCATCAGGCTTGGACTGGTCTCTAATGTGCCCCGGTCCGATGGTTGAAGCGCCAAATGGAGAGTTGACCAAACACCTGAGGATTTCCGTTGACACTATGCCTTTTGATTTTCCCGGTTGGGTGGCGAGGCTACCGAGTATTGCTCTGGCCTTTACCATGAAGAGGCACCTTCCGGAACTGCTTGTTTCCTTTGATGATGTGGCCAATCTGATTATGTCGAATCTGGAACCAGGGGGAGCCTATTCAAAGAAAAGGGTTGGAATGGCATTGCCCAAAGGATAAAAAGGAGTCAAAATAGTTTGAAGCTCGGGCAGAAAGCCTTAAGACTATAACTTTGCTCTAGAGGGTAGGAGAGAATCATGGCTAAAGGGAAAACTGTTCAAAAAAATGTAAAAAAGAAAGCCGGAAAATCACTTAAAGAAAAACGGCTTGAGAAGAAAATGAAGAAAGCTGGTAAATAAGCGCCAAAAGCTGCGTCGTTTTGGAAACATCTGAATTAGTGCTACCAAATAAGTTACAACAAACATGTGCCTAACAAATCGCGCCACCGGCGATTACCCGGCGGACCACGTCGGCTCAGGTAGTCTTTCTTATAAAGGAATTTTATGAACCCCTCTAAGAAGGTTAGACGGCGGCTTCTGATCGCGCTGGCCGTTCTTATTTTGATATTTGCTCTCAATGTAAGCACGGGGTTTGCGTTTGGAATGAGTGAATTGACGGAGCTTGCGTTGATCGGAGCGTTCATTGTTTTAATCGCTGTTGTCGGAATTATCGCGTTTTCTACACTTAAACATAGCAGTTTTCTCATCACTTTAGTGGCTTCGATAGCGCTCATTAGCATATTTACTTTTGTGGATTTAATAGTTGAGACTATAACCATGTTTTTGATGGTGCCTTTAGTGGGTTTGGTTTTTGTTCTTTTCGGCGTCACATTCGTTACCAGTGTTACCGCTGCTTTTAAATACAAAAAAGCTGGACCGACTTCGCTAATACCTATTATCCTGCAGGTAGGGGCTCTATTACTCGTGGTGTGGGTTCCGCTTTCATATCTATATATAAATGCCAATTTCGCCTTGTTTAAAGATCGACGTGAACAAGTTGTGGCGAAGGTCAACAGTGGAGAACTCAAGCCGAATGTAAACAATAATCCCCGCCTGATATCTTTAGGTGGTTCATATCCAAATGTTTCGATAGGTGGCAATGAAATATCTGTCTACGGAAAAGGCAACAAGAAGTATGTTTTCTTTTATACATATCGTGGTTTCATGGATGAAAATTCTTCGGGGTTTATTTATGTTCCACCGGGCGGCAATCCCCAAAATTGCTCCAAAGATGTAGAAGACCAACCCCAGGCGCGAATAGTATCTTTTGACCGCAATTGGTTTTATGTTTCTCACTATGAGTGTGAATGAGTATTTGAGTTTTTTCTTCTATCCACGCTTTATCGCATCCGGGTTGATCGACGAGACAATCATGAGAATAATTTCCATCCTTATCGGCGAAGGTACACCACTTTTTGGTACACTAGTCAAAGACGTGAAGCTCAGGCATATCGCGACTTAACAGTTTGAAAGCGGATATGTGCAAGGCAAATATGGATTTATTTATCGAGGTGTCAGGTCTTGCAATGCCACAATATGCGCCTTTAGCTGTCGTAATTAGGAAGCTTTACTGCTGCCCGGTCCGTTAACCTACAGCGCGGGTCATCCTCAACTTTGAGATCAATGAAATCTAATTCTTCTTAATTTTGTAGATAGCGATGGCATTCTTTAGCCGCTCACCAAGTTTACCAAGATTCTTAGCGGCTTCCTCTGTTTGTCTGGTCGAGGCAAGCGTTTGAGTTGTAGATTGATTAATGTCATTCATTGCCGAGGTGATCTGGTCCATGCCGTGTGATTGCTGCTTGGCCGAAGCGACGATTTGAGATGTAGCGTCAGATGATAGAGCGACTGTCTCGGCCATGAATCTTATGGCATCACCGGATTTGTTGGCCAACTTGACCCCGGAGTCGACGCCCTTAGTGCCTTCTTCGGTCGCCATGACCACGGTATTTGTGGCTTTTTGGATACTGTCGAGTATCTCCCTTACCCGAGAGGTCGCTAGCTGCGATTGCTCGGCTAACCTTCTTACTTCGGATGCCACTACGGCAAAGCCCCTACCAGACTCACCGGCCCTGGCCGCCTCGATGGAAGCGTTAAGGGCCAGAAGGTTGGATTGCTCGGCGATGTCGTTTACGCTGGTGATGATATCGCCTATCTGGTGGGTCTGCGCGGAGAGCGACCGGATGTTCTCGGCTATCTGCTCAACTTGATTCTTTATCTGATTCATGCCTGTTATTGTTTCATCGACCGCGGCTGTACCGCTCTTTGACATCTCGGCCGATTTTCGCGACGAATCGGCCACCGTTTGGGCGCTTTCAGTTGTTTGTTGGGCTGTCTGCCGGACTTCATCAATGGTCGCTGTCGTTTGAGTAATTGCGGCTGCTTGTTCGCTGGCGCCTGAGTTGTGATGGGCCGAGGCGGAAAAAATCTCAGACGAAGCTGAAGCTAGATCGTCGGTCGCTTCGCTAATATTGTTGGCCATCGTGTTTAACGACTCTACCATGTGATTTAGATTACGACCCAGAGTTGAAAGATCATCATTTTCCCCGTTTAATGATAGGCGTGCGGTCAGATCGCCGTTGGAAACATTCTCTACAAAATGTTTATACTGCTCGACTGTTTCCTTCAGATAATTTTTGGCGTCTTTTTCAGAATTAATCATCTGTCTCAAGTTGTTTGTCATCTGATTAAAACCTTTTGCCAGAACGCCGAACTCATCTCCACCCTTATTCTTGATGGTCACATCAAGATCGCCGTGGGCAACTTTGTCGGTCGCGATAACCAATTCAGAGATAGGTTTCGTTAAAAAGCGAGCGACGAGCAGAGCCGAGCCGACGATAAGACCAAGCACAATAATGGCAAGAACCGGTAATAGGGAGAAAGAACTGGTATACTGAGCTTCCGCGCTTCGAGGTACACTTAGGAGAACGTGCCACTTATTTTGGTTTAGTTCATCCAGTTTCAGCATCTCGGCGATGACGTAGTAACCCTTTCCTCGATCATCGAAGGTGGCGACTCCGACATTCATGCCCGATTCCATGCCCGAGTCTTCGTGGCTTTCCTCCTCTGCAGAAGAGTGGCCTGCTTCAAAAGCCGCGCCTGATTTCTTGACTTCAAGTTTATTAGCCTTATGGTCGACGGATGTTTTCGACGATACTATAACATTGTTTTGCTCGTCCAAGATTATGGCGTCTTCGCCGGTTCCCCTGGCGCCTCTCTTCAATATGGCTTGGATCTGGTCTAAATTGCGCTCCAAGTGAAGGAAAGCCAGTTTTTCGCCGTTTTCTCCAATAATGGGCGTTGTGGTGGCGAAGACCCAATTTCCTGTGTCGGGGGAGGTATAGGGTTTGCTCTGAAAAACCTCACCGGCTTCAAGCTCGAAACTGGGCTTGAAGAACGGGTTACTAGCTTCATCTTCGGAAAGATCGTGATCAAGATCGCCCAAGACCAAACGGGTGTTTTCTTTGCCATTGCTGCCGATATAACAGAATTCCTCAATCCCGATATTTGCCGCGTCATCAATATAATTAATTACCCGTTGTTGCTCCTGTCGCCAAGTTTCTTTGTTGTCCGGATCGGTGTAAAATTTTAACCAGGCCGGGCTGCTGCTTATGGTTAACAAGGTTACTCTTGACTCTCTAAAATAATCTTGCAACTCTTCTGTTATTTTCTCAGCTTGATTGTGAACTTGATTCTTGACACTCTCGTCTATCGCACGCCTACTGGATGAAAAGCTATAGAGACCTATTAAGATAAGTGGAACTAGTCCAACTAAAATAGCGAAAGCAGTGAACTTCATCCGCAAACTTCGACGTCCCCAAAAACCTTGGCCTCTTTCTTTTTCAGACATTCTTCCTCCTAGTGCTCGGTTGCTCATCGCTCGAAATTATATCGCCCTAGACTGACGTTCAATGAATCGGTAAGTTACTCAAGGAACTTGAGCAAATATTCACAAAGTAGTGGCGGCAAGAGGTCAATGGAGATTTATCAATGGTGGAATAGGTATGGTGAGCGGTCAAGATATAGACGATCGCGTTGACGGTTATTTAGGGCCGGCGCGTTCGTCAAGCTCTCGCCAGACGTCCGGATCCTCGATCCCCAACCTGAAAAAACTGAAACCGCTGACCTTAGCTGATGTGCCTATGTCGAGCTTGGCGGCGACGCTCCGCGCGTTTTCAAACCAGACTGTGTGATCTTGTCCGTCCTCGTTGTATGTAAAATAGGGAGCCGCGTTTTTAAGACTCCAGCGGACACGGGCGTTGTGAGTACGCGCGATCTTTTTGGCTGAGGCATAATCAACGGCCTCAGCGTTATCCCCAGACCCCCAGTCGTAACCATAAAGCGGTATGCCCAAAACCAGTTTTTTCTTAGAGACACGCTTAGATGCGTACCGGACGACATCGCGCACCCAGTCTATTGAGGCAACAGGCCCGGGTTCTCCGGAAGAGAAATGTTCATCGTAGGCCATGACACGCACCTGGTCAGCGACTCGACCGAGAGCCTTGTAGTCTTGGGCGCGTAAACCAGGCCAATTTCGCGAAGCCGACGTTTTTGGTTGAACAGTGACAGAGAGTAAAGCGCCTTGGGCTGACAAGCGCCGCTGTAGTTTGGTTACGAAACGGGTGTAGGCGTCCCTATCCTCTGGAAACAGGTTTTCAAAATCAAGATCAATGCCGTCATATTCTTCTTTTTTCACCAGGTTGACAATCTTGTCAATCAGCAAAGTGCTCTTCTGGCTATCTCTTAAGATCAAGGCCGCGCGATTCGGGTCAAATTCATTGACGATTGTCGGGATTAAAAGGACGTTCTTGTCGCGAGCTTCCTTAGGGATTCCGGGATCGCCACTCCAGAACCTAATGAAGTTTCCTTGTTCATCAATTTTGTACCACATCGGACATATGCTTGAGAGTTGTTGACCGTGGTTCTTAATGGAAGCCAGTGCTAATTCCTGTCCCGGTTCAGATATCCACGCTGAAACGATCCGCAGCGGCTTCCGGCGCAAAAGCGGGGAGATAAAAGGCAGCAAGCTGTTGACTATCAGCGCGACCACAACAAGAGCGAGACCGATGACTATATAACGTTTCATGCCCGGGTTTTTCCCAAATTTAGTCCATAGAAACGAGCGACAGGGCGTTCCGGTGATAAAATACCCTGCACACAAGGATTATTGTGTCTGGCATTGCCGAGCAGGTAATCTTCATCTATCATAGTGCCATGTCTTTAGCCTCCCCATTATTCAGGAGTGAATCATTAAATGTCGAAAAAGTCTATAACGATTGCTGTTGACGCCATGGGCGGCGATGCCGCGCCGGAACAAAATGTCCGCGGAGCGATTATGGCGGCGGCCGATCAAGATACACAAATTATTTTAGTTGGCGATGCTGAAGCGCTCAAGCCTCATCTTGAAAACCAGCCGAATAATCTGCTCATCAAACATGCCCCGGAAGTTGTAGGCATGAATGAGCATCCGGTTAAGGCGGTTAAGAAGAAACCCCGGTCTTCGCTCGTGGTTGCGGCTAGATTAGTTAAAGAAGGTAAGGCCGACGCTCTTTTATCAGCCGGGAACACAGGCGCGTCGATCGCTGCGGGTTTACTGGTGATCGGTCGGCACGGGACAGTTGACAGACCGGCGATAGCCACTCTCTTTCCGACACGTAAGGGTTTCTCTCTCTTGCTTGATGTCGGGGCGAACGCCGACTGTAAGCCCGAAAACCTGCTGGAATTCGCGAAGATGGGGACTGTGTACTTGCAGCAAATGCTTGATATTTCAGAACCGAGTGTGGGCTTACTTAATATTGGAGAAGAGAGCAGCAAGGGGAATTTCTTGTCCCTTAGGGCCCATACGCTTATTCAAGGATCGTTATTGAATTTCTACGGCAATGTTGAGGGACGAGACCTCCCGGAGGGCACGACTGATATTATCGTCTGTGATGGATTTACGGGCAATATTACACTCAAGCTCATGGAGGGGCTTTCAGTGGCAATCTTTAAGGAGATCAAGGGCATTGTAAGGAAGTCGTGGTCGGCCAGAGTCGGGGCGGCTTTGATGTTTTCTCGTTTTCGCGAGCTAAAAAACAAATTGAGCCCGGACAGCTACGGGGGGTCGCCGCTTCTGGGTCTGCGCGGAGTTGTTGTTATAGCTCATGGCAGTTCATCGCCGGGCGCTATTGCTAATGCAATTGGTACGGCCGTGCAGACCGTGAAATCAAATGTAGTCGAGAGGATTGAGGAAAATCTTAGCCTCTGAGAAAAGGACGAGAATGACAGCGAGAAATTTAGCCGTGGAGAAATTTTAGTGTCGGCCGATATCGTGGGTATAGGCATCAGTTTGCCGGACAAGGTGTTGACCAACATTGAACTTGAAAAGATGGTTGACACCAGCGATGACTGGATAGTAACGCGGACAGGTATCAAGGAGCGCCGGGTAGTCGATGCGGATACTAATGTTTCGGATCTGGCAGCATCGGCGGGTCTGGCGGCCATTGCCGACGCGGGTCTTAGCCCGGACGAAATCGACCTGGTCATTGTTGCGACCGGTTCACCGGAGATGATTTGGCCGTCAACCGCCTGTTTGTCTCAGGTAAAAATGAAATTATCCGACTGCCCGGCTTTTGATATCCAAGCAGCCTGTACTGGCTTTATTTATGGTTTGACCACGGCAGACGCACTGTTGTTGTCAGGAGCTTTTAAAAATATTCTGCTCATCGGGGCCGAGGCAATTAGTCGATTTGTTAATTGGAAAGACCGAAACACATGTGTGCTTTTTGGTGATGGAGCCGGAGCGGTTGTTCTTCAAACCGCTGAACCGGGTTTCGGTGTTTTATCAAGCTATCTTTGCGCGCGAGGTTCTGGTGCCGATCTTCTGAAGATACCGGCCGGAGGCTCAGCGCAAGTATGCAGCGCTGAAGCGATTAATAACGATTCTCATACCATAAAAATGCGCGGTAGCGATGTCTTTCGTTTCGCTGTCAAAGCTATGCCCGAAAGTGTGGAAAAGGCTTTAGAGAGAGCCGGTTTGGGCATTGAAGACGTAGATTATTTCATACCTCACCAAGCGAATAAACGTATAATAGAGTCCGCTGTTGAGCGCTTGGGGATACCACCGGAAAAAGTGGTAGTCAATATCAAAGAATATGGAAATACATCAGCGGCGTCGATCCCATTGGCGCTTGAAAATATCTATTCAAGCGGACAGCTTCAGCGCGGAGACGTTGTCGTCTTGGCGGCTTTTGGAGCTGGGCTAACTTGGGGTGCCAATGTTATTAGATGGGGCGGTCGCAGAACCAGCTAACGAGGGGATAAGGACAGTAAACGATTTTTGATTACTTAAGACGCCGTGTTTTGTATTACAATCAACTCACAGAAAGTCAAAAGTATAAGCAAAAGAAGGGTAGCTAAATGCTGAGAACCGAAATATGCGATCTCTTTGGTATTGAATATCCGATAATTCAGGGAGGCATGGCATGGGTCTCTACGTCGTCGCTGGTTGCGGCGGTGTCTGAGGCGGGCGGTTTGGGAATCATTGGTTGCGGCGGTATGGATGTTGACCAATTGGCTTCAGAAATTAAAAAGACCCATGAACTGACGAAGAAACCCTTTGGCGTAAATCTCTTGCTTACGCACAGACAGATAGATGAGATGTTTGACGTGATTCTGAGAGATCCTCCGGCGGTAGTAACGACAGGCGCGGGGAATCCGGGCAAGTATTTACCGGCGCTGAAGGAAAAAGGTGTCAAGGTAGTGCCGGTTATTCCCAGCGTGGCGTTGGCGTTGCGGATGCAGAGAAGCGGGGCAGATGCTGTCATCGCTGAGGGCACCGAGTCCGGCGGGCACATCGGAGAGCTGACGACTATGGTGCTTGTTCCTCAAGTAGTTGAAGCCCTGCAAATACCGGTAGTTGCGGCTGGAGGAATCATAGACGCGAGAGGAATGGTTGCGGCATTAGCGTTGGGTGCCCAAGGGGTTCAGATGGGCACACGGTTTCTGGTCGCGTCTGAGACAAATATTCACGCCAATATCAAGGACTGTGTGGTTAAAGCGAAAGATAGGGATACGGTAGTGACAGGTCGTTCTACGGGACATCCGGTTCGAGTCATGAAGAACAAGCTGTCCAGAGAGTTGGAGCGCCTGGATGCGGCCAACAACCCCGATGAGCTTGAAAAACTCGGCATCGGAAAGATGCGCCTGGCTATGCACGATGGGGATATTGAGTGGGGAAGCGTAATGTGTGGTCAAGGCGCCGGCTTGGTTAAAGGCATTCAGTCGGCATCAGAAATAATAGAAGAGATTACCAGCGAAGCGAGAGAAATCATGACACGCTTGGGTCGAGACGGGGAACGATGACTCTAGCAGCTGTTTTTCCAGGTCAGGGCAGTCAAGGGGTTGGAATGGGTCATGAATTGCTCGAACAATATCCTGAGATATCAATCCAGCTGGAAAAGGCGGATGAAATATGCGGTTATCACCTATCAGCAATGATGAAGGACGGCCCCAAGGAGCTGTTGGACGAGACTGCCAACGCTCAACCTGCCATCTATTTAGCCAACTATATTCTTTGGCGGCTTGCAAGACAAAGAGATATCAATCCGGATTTTGTTGCCGGTCACAGTTTGGGTGAGCTCTCGGCCTGTCTAGCGGCGGATGTGTTTTCTTTTGAGGCTGGGCTTGAGATTGTGATCCACCGGGCGCAGCTTATGTCTGACGCCGCGGCTGAATTCGACGGAGGAATGATGGCCGTTATCGGGCTCGCGGACTTGAAAGTGATCAAGATCTCTGAGGAAGTCGGGCTGGAAGCCGTGAATTTCAATTGTCCCGGACAAGTAGTTGTTGCCGGTTTAAAAAAAGACATCGAAGACAGTAAAGACGTTTTTAAAGAAGCCGGAGCCAAGAGAGTTGTGTCGTTGGCTGTGGGCGGAGCGTTTCATTCAAGTGCCATGACAATGGCTGCCGGAAAATTCTCAGAATACCTAGCCGATAAAAGATTTAAGGAGCCGCGAATACCTATTATCAGCAATGAGACCACAAAATCGCTGTTGACGGCTGAAGATGTGAAGGTGGCTCTGGCGAAACAGCTTTCCAGTCCTGTTCGCTGGCGACAATGTATCGAGCGTATGATCGAGATGGATGTGGACAGATTTATTGAAGTTGGTCCCGGCAAGGTTCTGACGGGCCTAATAAAGCGGATATCAACGGACGTGGCGGTCAAGCACGCGTTTGATAAAATATGCGCTTGATAAGCATGGGTTCTTGCACATATTGGTACGATAAGGTTGACAAACGCTGTCTCATAAATGTATCTAGGATAAGACAAAAAACTTAAAGTAGCTCTGCGGGCAATCGCATGAACAATGTTCGACGGCCCAATTTTGGAAGGGAATTTCTTGGACTTTAGCGGAAAAACGGTCTTAGTAACCGGGGGCTCCAGGGGGATCGGTCGGGCCATCGCTATTCACATGGCTGAGATGGGGGCCGACTGTGTCGTGAATTATGTCCGGGGGGCTGACGCAGCCGAGGCCGTGGTTGGTGAGATACAAGCGTTAAATAAGCAAGCTGTGGCGATAAAGGCGGATGTCAGCGATGACAAGCAGGCGGCAGCGCTCGTTGAGCGCACGGTCGATACTTACGGCGCGATTGATGTTCTCATCAATAATGCCGGCATCACCCGTGACGGTCTAATATTAAGGCAGAAACAAGAAGACTGGTTTGACGTGATTAATACGAATCTTACGGGCGCGTTCAATTGCACACAGGCAGCGGCCAAAAGAATGATCAAGCAGAAGCAAGGGGCGATAGTGAACGTTTCATCGATTGTCGGTTTGATAGGAAACGCCGGTCAGGCTAATTATGCCGCGGCCAAAGCCGGTCTGATTGGTTTAACGAAAAGTGTCGCGCGCGAGCTGGCTTCTAGAAAAATCAGAGTGAATGCCGTGGCGCCGGGATTTATTTCGAGCGATATGACCGATAAACTGAGCGCGGACGTGAAGGCCGGCATCGGCGATCGAATTCCTCTTCGTCGCTTTGGGTCACCTGAGGAGGTAGCGAAGGCCGTGGCCTGGTTGGCCTCGGAAGATGCTTCTTATATAACCGGGCAAGTGCTGGTTATAGATGGCGGCTTAGCAATGTAGAGGGTCACGGGCGAAGAAAGTAAAGCGTTAGTCAAGACATAACATTGGAAGAATTGGAGATCAGAAAGGAGTATCTATGTCGGAAACACTGGAAAGGGTTAAAAACATTATCGTCAGTCAGCTTGGCGTAGACGAAAATGAGATAAAAACGGAGTCGTCTTTCATCGACGATCTTGGCGCTGACTCCCTGGATGTTGTTGAACTAGTCATGGCGTTGGAAGAGGAGTTCGGTTTGGAAATACCGGATGAAGACGCTGAGCGGATAAATACCGTTACTGAAGTTATCAGCTATCTCGATGAGAAAAACGGATCGTAGGGTGCTGGTGAGCCTTGAACAAAGTTGACCGCCGCGTTGTCGTAACTGGTATGGGTGTTGTCGCGCCCGTAGGAATAGGCAAAGACGCTTTCTGGGCGGCATTGGAGAGCGGGCAATCCGGGGTCGATCAGATAACAAATTTTGATACGACCGGGTATCCCGTGACCATCGCCGCAGAAGTCAAAGGCTTTGATTTATCGGCGAGAGTTGGGCCCAAGGAACTTCGTCATCTTGATAAATTTGTCCAGTTCGCGATCGAGGCGGCAGGTGAAGCCGTCGAAGACGCTGCTTTGGATATCGCTGCCAACGCCGAGCGCGTTGCCGTAATTGTCGGCTCAGGCATCGGCGGACTTCGGACGCTCGAAAATCAGCATAAAGTTCTCAACGAGAGAGGCCCCAAGCGGGTCAATCCATTCTTAATTCCTATGATGATTCCCAATATGGCTTCAGGTCAGATCTCGATATTCTACGGGGCCAAAGGTCCCAATTTTTGCCCGGTGAGCGCCTGTACCACCGCTAATCACGCGGTAGGCGAGGCTTTTGAGATAATCAAGCGGGGAGCGGCTGATGCTTGTATCGCGGGTGGTGCTGAAGCACCGATTACTCCACTGGGCGTTGCCGGATTCGCGGCTATGAAAGCATTGTCTACAAGAAACGAAGACCCAGCCGGCGCCAGCCGTCCTTTTGATGCCGAGCGAGATGGTTTCATCATCGGCGAGGGCGCTGGAATAATGATATTGGAAGAACTGCAAGGCGCTCTAAAGAGAAAAGCAAAGATCTATGCCGAGATCATTGGTTATGGGGCAACAGCGGACGCCTTTCATATTACCGCGCCTGACGCGACAGCCAGCGGGGCCGCGCGATCAATGAGGGCAGCGATAGAACAGGCGGGCCTGGCAAAGGAAGATATCGATTATGTTAACGCGCATGGGACGTCGACTATAGCGAATGACAAACTGGAGACTAGCGCAATGAAGCAAGTCTTTGGAGGGCACGCGAAAGATCTTTTGATTAGCTCTACAAAGTCAATGACGGGGCACTTATTAGGTGCTGCCGGAGCCATTGAGTTGATCGCCTCGACCCAGGCGATGCGAAAAGGCATTATTCCTCCGACCATAAATCAAGAAACTCCAGACCCTGAATGCGATCTTAATTATGTGCCGAATAAAGCGGTCAAAAAGGATACGAAAGTGGCGCTGTCCAATTCTTTCGGGTTCGGTGGGCATAACGCGTCGATCATCATTAGAAAATGGGAACAAGAGAACAACTAAATGGATTCTTCAGAAAAATCAGTAGCAAGCGCTGAAAAAGCTCTGGGAATAAGCTTCACAGACAAAGACCTTGTGCGTGTCGCGTTAACCCATAGCTCATTCGCTTATGAACAAGGTTCTGATGACTTTAACGAAAAATTAGAGTTTCTCGGTGACTCGGTTCTTGGCGTGATCGTCACCGAATTTATTTACAATCATTATCCGGAGCTTCAAGAGGGTGGATTGGCGAAACTTCGGGCCAACTTGATCAGGGCGGAAACATTGGCTGAGGTCGGTCGCGACTTGGGTATCGGCGACTATGTGTTGATAGGCAAAGGGGCGGAGCAGTCCGGAGGTAGGACAAATGTCTCAATTATCGCCGATTGTCTGGAAGCTTTGATAGGCGCGATTTATCTTGATCAAAATTACGAGACGACAAAAAAGGCTGTTATCGCTCTTTTTTACGATCGTATAATCGAGGAAGGCAACCAGAAAGAATTAGGCGATCCCAAGACTACGCTTCAGGAAACAACCATGGAAAAATGGTCGATTCTACCTGACTACGCCATAGTTAACCAAGAAGGGCCCGCGCACAGGCCAATGTTTTCAGCTTCTGTCTCGGTTAAGGGTAAAGTGCTTGGTCGTGGTGTTGGGGCCAGCAAGAAGCAAGCTCAACAATTAGCGGCCAAAGAGGCTTTGAGGGAAATATTGAAACAGGAATCTTAACCATTGAGTGTCTATTCTCACTCGAAATTACAAACGTACGAGAACTGTCCACTGGCTTACCGCCTCAGATATATTGAACGGATTAAGGTGCGTAAAGAGGGCGTTGAGGCTTTTCTCGGCTCACGGATCCATGACGCTCTGGAAGCTCTCTATCGCGACGTGGGCATGGGAAAGTTCATGTCACTCCCGATCATCCTAAGCATATACGAAACGGCCTGGGACACGGCTTGGCACGACAATATCTCAATTGTCAGAAAAGAGTATCAAGCTCAAGACTATCGCTGTCTTGGTGCTAAATATATCAGTGACTATTACCAACGCTACCAGCCATTCAATCAAAGCAAAACGGTCGAGTTGGAGCATTTTTGTCAAATAGCGCTCGGCGGCGGAAAAGTATCTTTTCGAGGATATATCGATCGCCTGGATTTCACAGGTGAAAACGAGTGCGAGATTCATGACTATAAATCATCAAAGAGATTACCTACCCAGCAATATCTGGACAAAGACAGGCAATTAGCACTTTACCAGATTGGGGTCGAGCAGATGTGGCCGCAAATAACCAAAGTTCACCTGGTCTGGCACTACCTCGCTTTCGACCGGGAGCTGCGCTCATATAGGACTGGGGATGAGTTGAAAAGTCTTGAAGATGAGCTGATCGAGACAGTGGCGCAAATTGAATCGGCGACCAAGGCCGGTAAGTTCGAACCCAAAGTAAGTCGTCTCTGTGATTGGTGTGATCTTCATGAGTATTGTCCCGACCACTGACGAAAGCGTGAGTGATTAGAGAAGAAGTAACCACTTTACATTAGGCAATCACAGGGCTAATATCGAGGTACAAGCGGTGTATTGGTAAGCGCTTGTACTGCATCTTCTCTTTATCTTGTTTCTTTAAGAAAGGGTCGTTCCTTGTATCTGAGGTCGCTGTCCATTAAGGGCTTTAAATCATTCGCGAATAAAACTACGCTCAGGTTTGAACCGGGGATATCCGTTATAGTCGGGCCAAACGGGAGCGGTAAAAGCAATATCACCGATGCTGTTTTATGGGTCTTCGGTGAGCAGCGTGCGAGGAATCTACGCGGGCTGTCTATGGAAGATGTGATTTTTGCAGGCAGCGCCAGCAAGCAAGCACTAGGAGCGGCTGAGGTTGTAATTAATCTCAATAACGCTGACGGTTCAATCCCGATCGACTATTCGGAAGTGACCGTTTCGAGACGGCTTTTTCGCTCCGGTGATTCTGAATACAAACTCAATCAAACATCCTGCCGACTTCTTGATATCCAGGAGATATTGTCTGATACAGGCTTGGGACGCGAGATGTATTCAGTAATCAGCCAGGGAAAGCTTGATGATGTCTTGAATTGCCGGCCAATTGAGAGGCGAAGGCTGCTCGAAGAGGCAGCCGGTGTGCTCAAGCATAAACGTCGGAAAGACCGAGCTCTGAGGAAACTGGTTTCGATGGAGACAAATCTTGCGCGCGGCAAAGATCTTCTCAGGGAAATCAACCGGCAACTGGCGCCCCTGCAGAAACAGGCGGATCAGGCCGGCAGATACAACAAATTGTCAAAAGAACTGAAAAAAGTCCAGATAGTTGTGGCAGTCTCCAAGTTGAGAGAACTCCGTCTCGATTGGGACTTACTCAACGAAGAAACTCAAAACAAAACGCAGACAGCTCAGAAGTTGAAAGCGGCCATTGATGAAATGCACAAGAACGTGTCTGAGCAAGAAAAAGAGATAGAAGAAAAAGGCTTTTTGGCCGGCGATGTCGGCGAGTATCGACGTCGCCTTGAGGGGCTGCAGGAGCGGATAAATAGCGGGCTTTTGCTCTTAGAGGAAAAAGGAAAGAACCTAATCGCTAAACTCAGCGAGTTTCGGCAGAGCATCTACAAGCATGAGTCGATCGTCCAAAAACACACGGCTGAGCTTGAGCGATTAAATGAGCAAAGATGTCAGCTTGATGACGAGCTGAGCAAGGAATATCACAAGCTCGGGGAATCAAGGCTGGCGGCTGAAATAGCTAAAAAGAACAGCAAAAGGGCGGTCGCTGAACTTAACGAGGTCGGCTCAGGTGTTGAAGTCGCGAGAACGCACGCCTCCAGAGCCTCAGGAGAAAAGAACCGGTTCGAGTCGCACAAGGAGTCAGCTGAAGAAGAACTGTCTTTCCTGCACGAGCAAGTGGAGGCGATGGATGAAAATATTTTAGTCCTTGAGGCGGAGCTCGGGAAAATCAGAAAAGACAAGGAAGACATATCAGCGCAGATGCCCCAGTTGAGCCGTGAGATAACCAGAGCACAACTCTACGTGACGAAGACAGAAGGGCTCCAATCAAGCAAGGAAAAAGAGATTCACGATTGTGAGGACCAGTTACGTGGAGCACACGCAACCATAAGCGCGATTGGCGCTGTCAGGGAGAATGTTGAGCCTGACATTTCCTGGAAGCAAGAGCCTAGCAAAGAAATACCTGCTATAGCGGGCAGGGTAGCGGATTTGATAACGACGGAAAAAAAATATGAACGAGCGATCGAAATGGCGTTGGGAATGGACATAAACGCGTTTGTGCCCCGGGATCCAGACCAAGCTAAAGATGTATTCGCGATGATGAATGATAAAGCGTCAAGGTCATTCAGGCTTTTGGCGCGCTCCGCGTCGGCCAAAAAGTCGGGCTCGCGACAGGGGCTTAAGAGTGCTATTGACGTCGTTACTTGCCCAAAACGCTATCTTGACTTAATATCGGCCCTTTTGGCCAATGTCTGGATCACAGAGGACATATCAGGGTTTATCGCGGATCCACAGAAGGTTCCCGGCGGCGGTGTTGTAGTTGACCTGGATGGCGGTTATTTTGACAGTCGGGGATTGATCGCTAAGCAAAAAGAGGCGGCGGACAGAGCCGGCCGGCTGGGGACCAAAAGAGAACTCGAAGAGCTGGGCCGGAAAGAAAAACAGCTCGCTCAAACTCTGGAGAAATTGCGGAAGAACGGCGCGGATATTGAAAAAGAACTTGAAGGAGCTAGAAATAAATTTCTGGACATGAGCGAGCAGACGCGCAAAGTTGAATCGAAAATAATGACGGTTTCTCTTAAAATCCAAAGCCTTGAAAAGGAAATAGATAGGGTGAACAGCGAGAAAACAGATATAACGGTTCGAATGAGTCAGAAGAAAGATGACTTGAAAGAGACGGAAAAGAAGATAATTGAGTTGAGCGCTTCTCACAGTTTGCATGTATCTGAAATCGAAAAGTATGACGCTCAAATAACAGAGAAGAAAGACGCGTTCGCGAAGCGGACAGATGAAGAAAAGACGGCGCAGGCACAACTATCCGAGGCGCAGGTCTTGATAGCCTCTCTTTCAGAGCGTCAGACTCACCTGAAAAGCCGGTTAATAAATTTGGAAGACAACCTAAAGAAGCTGAAAGAGCAGCTAGAGCAGGAACAAAAGCGAGCCCAAGCCACCGAAGAGCTCCGGCTGAGAATTCAGCCCGTGCATGATCTCTACACGGTTCTGAGGGTTAAGGCCGAGGGCTGGGCATCTGCGCTCGAAAAAATCGCCGGTGATGAGCAAAAAGAAGGCGTTTTGATGCGAAAGAATTTACGAGAGCTGCAGCAGAGGTTGAGAGATATCAGCGCGGACATCGCCGGAGTCAATGACGAGCTAAGAGACAAGGAAGTCGCGCGAGCCCAGGTAGAGGCTGCGGTTAGCCAGACAACCAGGCATATAGTGGAAGAGCTGCAAATTGCCCTGGAGACAGCGCTTAACTATGACGATGAGGGAAAGAAACCCGGAGAGTGGCTCAAAACCGAAGAGCGAATCCAGCGCGAAATCGACAGAATCGGACCGGTAAATCAGATAGCTGCAGCGCAATTCACGAGCATCGCGGAGCGTCAGAAGTTCTTAAGCAAGCAGATAGATGATTTGGTGCGGAGCCAAAAAGCGCTGCAAAAAGTTGTGCGAGCGATAGACAGGAAAATCCGGACGAGATTCAAGATCACATTTGATGAAGTAAACTCCAATTTCAGCGAAGTGTTTGGTCAGCTCTTTGAAGGTGGAACAGCGGAGCTCGTGCTTCTGGAAGATGAGGTTGCGGATGGCCTGGACTGTGAGGATGGAGTGGACATAGCTGCCCAGCCGTATGGAAAGCGTCTGCAGTCAATCAATCTGTTGTCGGGAGGGGAAAGATCGCTTGTGGGCCTGGCTTTTCTTTTTGCGCTTAATTACACAAGACCGAGCCCCTTCTATATCCTTGATGAAGTCGAAGCAGCGCTGGACGACGCGAACCTCGAGAGGTTTATCGTGCTACTAAAGAATCTGAAAAAAGATACGCAATTACTGATAATCACTCATCAACGGCGGACAATGGAAGCCGCTGATTGTGTATATGGTGTGACGATGCAGGCGGATGGGGTATCAAAAGTTATTTCCCAAAAACTACTACTGGAAGATGAAATTGATGAACGAGAAACTGAAACGGAGCTTGTGGCGACAATTATCGGAGAGTCTGAGCCGGTCTCGAACAAACCTTAGCTACCAGATAAAATCGGTTTTCAGCGGGGAGAAGCTCGTTGATAGCGACTGGGAAACACTGGAAGAGATCCTGATCGGCGCCGATGTCGGCGTAGACGCGACCACCATAATTGTTGATCGCCTGCAGCGGCAGGTAAAAGAGAAAAATGTCTATGAAACAGAAGCTCTGACGCAGCTATTAAAAGATGAACTAGCAGTTGAGTTGCGAGAAGTTGAAGGCGCTCCTGACATCGAAGAGCTTAGCGCCCCCACTTTGGTCTTGGTCGTCGGGGTTAACGGTGCCGGTAAAACGACGACAATCGCTAAGCTCGCCAACATCTTGAAGAAGCGGGCTCAGAGGGTGACCATCGTGGCCGCCGATACTTTTAGAGCGGCCGCCATCGAGCAACTGCGGGTGTGGGCCGAAAGAATCGGTGTAGACTTCATCAGCCACGAGCGAGGCTCAGATCCTGCGGCCGTCGTTTATGACGCTGTCCAGTCAATGAGGGCGGGGCGTGTTGATTTTGCACTTGTGGATACCGCTGGTCGTCTTCAGACTTATGTAAATCTGATGGAAGAGCTGAAAAAAATCAAGCGTGTCGCCCAGCGGGAAGGGGGCGACAAGTTATCTATCTTAACTTTACTGGTTATGGATGCGACAACCGGTCAAAATGGGATTTCTCAAGCCAAGCTCTTTCACGAAGCGCTTGCTCTTGACGGCATAATTCTGACTAAAGTTGACGGGACGGCTAAGGGAGGTATTGTCATAGCTGTTCAGCAACAATTGGCCATTCCTGTCGTGGGACTTGGTACAGGCGAGAAGACCGATGACTTAATGCCTTTTTCAGCCACTGATTTCGCCGCGGCGTTGATTGAGTGACCAACAACTTGGTTGCGGGGCGCCGAATTGATACAATCTTGATATGGAGTTTCTACCGTTTACTTTCTATGCACGGGATACAGGCGATGTCGCGCGCAGTTTGCTGGGAAAGATTCTAGTCCGAAGAATCGGGCGGCAAACGGTAAAGTGTCGACTCGTAGAAACGGAAGCCTACTATGGGAAAGATGATCCCGCGAGTCACGCGGCACGAGGGAAGACCAAAAGAACAGCTGTCATGTTCGGGCAACCAGGTCATGCTTACGTATATTTCAATTACGGGGTTCACCATCTGCTCAATGTTGTCACTGAAGTGGCCGGGACAGCTGGAGCTGTGCTCGTGAGGGCTGTTGAGCCAATAGAGGGGATGGATATGTTGCTTAGAAATCGTCCCGTGAGTCAGGTGCGGCAATTGACAAATGGTCCGGGAAAGCTGACACAAGCTCTTGGGATTAATCTGGATTTGAACGGAAAATCATTAGACACCTCTGTTCTGGGAATCATAGATAGTGAGGAAAATAACTTTCGTGTAGTCAGTGGTCCTCGTATAGGGATTTCGGCTGGAAGAGATATGGAATTGCGCTTTTGCATTGAGAATAATAAGTTTGTGAGCAGGCGATTGAACAGGGAGTGGCCGTGAAACTAAAAGACATCTACAAACTTGCGATTACCTCAGGAATTCAAGCAGATCCGCGAGATCCGAAGCTTATTGAGGAGCAGCTGGCCAAGAAAGCGACAGCCTTCAAAAAGCTTGATGAGGATGAGCAGGCCCTTTTTGACAGTGAGAAACTGGAGAATCCTTACGCTGACACGCGTGTCCTCGTTGGTGATCCCGAAATGGAGATAAAGGGCCTCATAGCCGGGATTGACATGGAGGGTCCTGAGATTCTACTTGCCGACAGGTTGCGCGAGAAGGGCGCGCATATAGATCTGGTAATGGCGCATCATCCCGAAGGGATGGCTCTGGCGGCTCTTCACGAGGTCATGGGTGTGCAAGCCGACCTCTGGCATCAATACGGCGTGCCGATAAATATTGGTGACTCTCTCATAGACAAACGCGCAAAAGAAGTACAGAGGGCGCTAAGCCCTGTCAATCATAACCGGGCTGTTGACGCAGCTAAAAATCTGGAAATGGCTCTAATGTGTGTTCACACGCCGACTGACAACCTGGTCTCTGTTTTTCTTCAAGATCGTTTTGCCAAGGAAAAACCGCTCCTAGTAGATGATGTTGTAAAAACACTCAATACAGTCCCCGAGTATGCTCAGGCTTCGCGTTTGAATGCCGGCCCCAGAATAGTTGTGGGCGCTGGAAACAAAAGGGCCGGCCGGATCATGGTTATGATGACCGGCGGTACTGGCGGGCCCGAGGAATCGATAGAAAAACTGGCGTCCGCGGGGGTCGGCACGCTCGTGGAGATGCACATTGATGAAAAACTAAAGAAAAAGGCTGAGGAGCACCATCTGAACGTCATTGTGGCCGGACATATAGCGAGCGACAGTATCGGAATGAACTTACTGCTTGATCAGTTAGAGGCCAAAGGTGTCGAGATCAGAACCTGCTCAGGCTTGATAAGAACAAAGAGATCTTAAATTATTTACCGATTTTCAATGTGACTGTCGAACCAGTCGGGACGACGGAACCGGTTTTTGGCTTTTGAGATATGACAATGCCTATCCGATTTTTGTTACCTGCCTTCACTTGCTCAAACTTGACCTTCAGGCCGGCGTCTTCAAGATAGGATTGCGCTTGTTCTTTTGGCAGACCGACGACTCCCGAGAGTCTTACGGTTGGGTCACGCCCGGTGCTAACCTCTATTTCAACCGCTGACCCCTCTGGTATCTCTTCACCTTCACCCGGCGTCTGCCCCGCGACCTGCCCGGCTGGAATTCCGAATCGATCGATGTCGGTTACATTACCTGTCAGACCGACTGCCTCAAGCGCCGCTCTTGCTTCTTCCGCGCTCAGGCCGATGACGTTCGGTATTTTAATATTGGGGGGCGCCTGATGTCGGTCACACCTTCTTTTAGGTCCGGCTCCCGTCGCGAAAGTTGCCCATCTGGTTTCCTCTTCGGGACAGAATTCGTTCGCCATATAGCCGGACATATCGGCGCAGACTTTCTGACCAAAAATCCCGCGGGCCGGTCGCTCGAAGTTAGTCGCGGGGTAGTTGACTAGAGCGCGAGACATGAATTTTCGCCAGATATCAGCCGGGAGACTACCGCCCTGGACCGTTATGCCGTGCACGTTCGTCATCCAGCGGTTGGAATCGCGATATCCGATCCAGACCGCCGTGGAAATATTAGGCGTATATCCCACAAACCAGGCGTCTCCGTAATCTTCAGCTGTTCCTGTTTTGCCCGCGGCCACCCGGTTGATGCCGGCCCGGCGGCCCGTTCCGAATCGAATCACATCTTTTAAGGCATCAGTCACTAAATAGGCGACGACTGGGTCGATTGCCAATTGAGTTTTAGTTTGATTCTCTTTAAGGATGTTGCCGTCAGCGTCTGTTATCTTGGTAATCGCGATTGGCTTGGCGTGCTCACCTTTATTAGCGAAAGTGCTGAAGGCGGTGGCCATATCGAGGGCGGAAACACCGTGGCCCAAACCGCCCAGGGCAATAGCCGGCAGTGACTCAACGGGCGAATCAATTCCCATTTTTCTACTGAGTTCCGCGACCTTATTCGGCCCGACATCCATTATCAAACGGGCGAAAACGGCATTGACTGAATAGACGGTGGCGTCGTGGAGAGTCATCATGCCGCCGCTGCGCCCTGAGTTGTTCACGACCCAGTTCATAGTGGGAAGTTTGATGACCGCCGGATCTGCTCGATAGGTCTGGCTTATACTCATGCCCTCGGTCAGAGCGGCTGCCAGAACAAACGGTTTAAAAGAAGAACCCGGTTGGCGAAATCCCTGGGAGGCCAGATTTAGCTTCTGGGTCTCCCAGTCCTTGCCTCCGACCATGGCTTTAATGTGGCCGGTTTTTGGCTCAATAGCAACGAGCGAACCCACGGGGTCTTCTGGTCTGTCAAGCGTGGACCAGACCGAATCGTAAGCGATTCTTTGCATGTCTGGATCTACTGTTGTATAAATTCTCAGGCCCCCTTTAAACAGGGCATTAGCCCGATCGGACGCGGTAGATCCAAATTTTGAGTCTTTAAGTATGCGCTGTTTAACAAATTCCACAAAGTATGGAAAAGGATAAGATTTTGTTTTTTGCGGTTGAACCTCCAAAGGGGTGTTTGTGGCCTCACTCGCCTCGTCCACAGAAATAAACTTCTGCTCGAGCATGTTTTTTACGACTAAGTCACGACGTTTCTTGGCCAGCTCAATATCGACATATGGCGAATAGGCGTTTGGGGAGCGGATTACTCCGGCGATCATCGCCGCTTCGGCAACAGTTAAGTCGCTGGAGCTTTTGGCGAAGAAAGTCTGAGCTGCGGCTTCAGCGCCGTACGCCGATTGTCCAAAAAAGATAGTGTTCAGATAACCTTCCAAGATCTGCTTCTTTGAGAGTTTGGCTTCAATCTGGAAGGCCAGAGTCGCTTCACGGATCTTGCGGTCAATTGTCTGTTCAGGGCTTCCGAGAGTGTTTTTTACATATTGCTGTGTTAGCGTGCTGCCTCCCTCGACGATCTTTCCGGAGCGCACATCCCTAACCAGCGCCCGCAGAATTGCTTTCCAGTCCACACCCTCATGTTTGTAAAAACGTTTGTCTTCAATCGCGATAACCGCGTTCTGGAGGTTCTCGGAGATTTTTTCCAGTGGCACCACGACTCGGTTCTGCTCAACGTAGAAGTCGGTTATCAGGCCTCCGTTGGCATCGTAAATCTTGCTGGTTTGCGCCTTTGTGAATAACTTTTGATCTTCCAGGTCAGGTAATTGAAATGTGGCTTTAGCAACAAAAATAAAGAGGCTGAAGAGCAGAATGAAGGTAAAAACTGAGGTCGCCAATAACGTCCCTAATATAAGAAACATGCGCCGGCGCGTGAGTTTTGCTTTGTTTTTTCTACGTCTTAATGAAGGCATTATTTTTAAATTTGCCGGCTATACAGCCAGCGCCTCATCATAAAACATTAATTTCAAAGGGCGCAGATGTCAAGCAAACGACGGTCGCGACAGTTGGTTAACTACTAACCGTGTCCGGCTCATTCTGCTATCCTAATAAATATTGTGACGGCTGAATTAAAACATCAACTCGAAATATTATCATCCGGTGTCGCTGAGGTATTGCCGGGCGACGGGCTGGCCCAGAAAATTAAGAACGCGCAAAGAGAGAAACGGCCCTTGATAGTTAAGCTCGGCGTCGACCCGACCGCCCCGGACCTGCATATAGGTCATGCCGTCCCTTTGAGAAAACTGCGTCAGTTTCAGGACCTGGGGCACAAGGCTGTCTTAATTATTGGTGACTTCACGGCTATGGTTGGCGATCCATCGGGACGTTCAACTACGCGCCCGGCCCTCACCTCTGAGCAAGTCATGGCAAATGCTAAGACCTATACCGACCAGGCTTTCAACATTCTAGATTCCAGCCCTGACAAACTAGGAATAAGGTATAACGGCGAGTGGTTGGGAAAGTTGGATTTTCCGAAGATACTTGAACTCACGGCCAGATTCACGGTCGCTGGTTTACTGGTTCGTGATGATTTCATGAAGCGATACAAAAGCGAGCAGCCCATAGGCCTTCACGAATTCTTATATCCCGTCATGCAGGCTTATGATTCGGTTGAAATCGGCGCCGATATTGAACTCGGCGGCACCGACCAGAGGTTTAACTTGTTGGCTGGTCGAGAACTGCAAGAGAAATTAGGGCTTGAGCCACAAGTGGCATTAACATTACCGATTCTTGAGGGCACTGACGGCATTAAGAAGATGAGCAAATCATATGACAATCATATCGGTCTGACTTTTGAGCCGGCTGACATGTTCGGCAAAGTAATGTCAATTCCAGACGAGGCCCCTGAGCAGGAACGCTTTTCGATGATACTAAAATATTACACGCTGGCGCTCGGATATCCGCCGGAAAAAATAGCGTCGCTCAGCGAGGAGCTAAGCAATGATAAGCTGCATCCCCGGGACGCCAAAGAGGAGCTTGCGCGTCAAATTGTTACCGCTTACCATAGCGCAGACGCCGCGGATGCCGCCCGAGACGACTTTCACGCTCGGTTTAAAGCAACAAGCGGCGCCAAAGGCTCTGGTAAAGTCGATGATAACCTGGCTGAAGAAAAGGAAATATCGAGGTCGCTTCTCGATAGTGAAGGCAAGATTTGGTTGCCCAAGTTGTTGGTGGAGATCGCTGCCGCCTCTTCAAGCAGCGAAGGAAGACGTCTTATTAGCCAAGGGGGAGTTACATACAGAGACGAACGGGTGACCGACCCGCAATCTGAAGTCACTGTCGTGGGCGATGAGATACTACAAGTCGGCAAGCGCAAAATATATAGGTTTACAATAATTTAACCGGCAGATAAGACTACGCCGCTTTCTTATCCTCTGGAGTCTCGAATCGACGCCAGTCCTGGCCCAACTCGCGCAGTCTTTGATCGACCATATAGTTGACGGTATCGGGTTCCCATGAGCCATCAGGCAGCTTCTTTCCAGCCGGGTGGCCCGTTAACACTTGAATGCCCTCGTTTATGTGGTCGACAGACCAAATGTGCCACTTTCCGTCTCGAACAGCTTCAACGATATCTTCACGTAACATCAGATGTTTAACGTTTTTGCCGGGAATAAGAACACCCTGATGACAGGTGAGACCTCTGGCTTTACAGACATCGAAGTAGCCCTCGATCTTATGGTTAGCGCCTCCGATAGGTTGAACCTCTCCTTGTTGGTTGACTGAACCGGTCACAGCGATGCCTTGTTTGATGGGAACGCCGGACAAACTCGATAGCAGGGCGTATAGTTCAGCACTTGAGGCGCTGTCACCCTCGACCATCGAGTATGATTGCTCAAAACCAATGGAGGCCGATATCGCCAGAGGCTTGTCTTGGGCGAAGTTGCCGGCCAAGTACCCGGTCAGGATCATTACCGCCTTATTATATATTTGACCACTCATTTCAGATTCTCTCTCAATATTAATGACGCCTTTCTTGCCGACATAAACTTTTGATGTGATCCGCGACGGTTTTCCGAACATGTAGTCGCCAAGGGCAATAATGGCGATCCCATTGACCTGGCCGACTATCTCTCCGTCAGTGTCGATCATAATTGTGCCATCGGTTATCAGCTCTCGGATTTTTTCCTCGATCATGTCAGACCTATAGACCCTCTCGTCGATAGCCTTCCTAACATCGACGGAGGTTACGCGGGGATTGCCCGTCTCCGATGCCCAGAAGCTGGCTTCGCTGATCAGGTCCATAATGTCGAGAAAACGAGTTGACAGTTTTTCTTTATCCTCGGCCAGTCGTGTGCCGAATTCAACTATTTTCGCTACACCGGTCGGGTCGAAGTGCCTTAGGTTTTCTTGCCGGCAGCGGGCACTCACCAGGGCAGCATATTTGTCGGTATGGTCGAGCGACCGGTCCATATCTATCTGAAAATCAGCTTTAACTTTGAAGAGTTTTCTAAAATCTTCATCCAATTGCAGGAGAAGGTTGTAGATATATCGATTTCCGATCAAGACGACTTTGAGATCGACGGACACAGGTTCAGGGTTTAGGGTCGCGACGGGTATGATGCGGAATTGGTCTCCGATATTTTCAATTCGCGCTTCCCTTGTTTTGAGCACCCGCTTCAGAGTGTCATATGACATGAAGTTGACCAGAAGGTCAAGTGCGTTGAGGATCAAATACCCACCGTTGGCTCTGTGGATAGCGCCGGGTTTGATCATCGTGAAATTTGTGACCATCGCCCCGAGCTTTGCCGAATACTCAAGGCGGCCAAAGAGATTGTAGTATGTGGGATTAGGCTCAAAAATCACCGGTGCGCCTTCGTTTTCTCCGCTCACCAGTATGTTGACTTTGTACTTCTCCCAAGGGATCTCTTTCTCTTCTATGTTCAGGCCCGGCAATCGCATCTCAGGTCCGTGCTCAGTCTCTCTGAATGATTCGACATTCTCGACAATATTTGCTTTTATGCAGCCCAGGTACTGCTTGATCTTGTCGGATGACACATATTTTTTGATGAGGTCATCGAGCAAATGGCCGACCGCATAACTCGTGATTTCCTCATCTAATTCCTGGAGTTTTTGCTTTGTCTCTTTTTCTCCTGTCCGAATGTCACTCATGACATGGCTCACTTCAGACTGGAGTTCCTCTGTCTTTTTCTTGATCTTCGCTTTCTCGTCTCCCGGAAGAAGTTCGTATTCATCTTTTTTCATCAGTCTTCCGTCTACAATAGGTACGGTGACAATTCCGGACGTGGTTAATTCGACACTAAAGTGTCGCTGGGATGCGGTCTGCTTCAACTCGTCCATGTGGCCGTCACGTTGTGACTGAAAGTGGTTGAGCACGTTATCTTTTCGCCGTTCATACTCTTCACTGTCGAAGGCTTTGGGTATTTCTGTCTTGCAGGCGTCGATCAGCTCGTCCATATCGTGGGCAAAACCGGAGGCGGCGCCGTTGTCCATCTGTATAGCCATGGGCGTGTCCGGGTCTTCGAAATTAAAGACATAGCACCAGTCGCTCGGCGAGTCCTCTCTGGACGCCAGTTCTTTAACATAACTGGTTATGGCTGAGTGTTTGCCCGTACCGATGGGGCCGGCGGCATAAATGTTGTAGCCTTTGGCCTTGTTTCTCAAACCAAAATCGATACTGCTAACAGCTCTGTCTTGACCGACCACGCCCACAAGGGGCTCCAGTTCTTCAGTGGACTTAAATTTGAATTGATTGGGATCGCATGTCCATCGCAAGTCCTTTTCGTCGACCAACCATTTCTTAAAGTCGTTTTGATCTCCCATAGATTTAGAACTACCCCATATGCTTATTATGGAAACTGCCATCGACGTGCAAATCATGCTGCCGGAACTGGGGCTTGGCCGCCCTAAAGAAGATAATTCACGGTCGTTTTTATCGTTTATAAGAACGCAGGTCAACGCTCTTGCCCATGAGTTTTTCCTATGATATTGTTGAGTTCAGTCCCAAGCTGTCGCTAGGCGAACCGGCTCATCGGTGACCTGCCAGGGAAACTGAGTCAGAGCGCTGAAGGTTGCTTGGGGCTGTCCTATGTGAAACTCCAGGCGATTTAAAGTTTGGAGTCCCCGAAACCGAAATATTTTAGGATGAATAAAAAATATCAACGGCTCGGCGACATACTGAAAAAGCAAGGTCTTATCTCCCCGGATCAACTTAAGAGCGCGCTGAAACTACAGAAAGAAAGCGGACAGCTCCTCGGGAAAATATTGACGAGCGAGAAAAACATCTCAGAAGATGAGCTCGCTCGCGCCCTGGCGTTTCAAAAAAATATTGAAGTCGTTGAGCTTTCGGAATATGAGGTAAGCATGCATGCCGCGGCACTTGTGAACGCGGATGTGGCCACGAGGTTCAAGGCTCTGCCAATCGATTTTATCGATGACGAGCTGTTAGTCGCAGTTGCCGATCCGCTTGATGTTTATGCTATTGATAGTATGAAAATGATTACTGGTCTCAATATTCAAACAGTTGTGGCTACCGAGAGCAGCATAGAAGATGCTATCAAGAGTTATTTGAGCGGGCCTTCTAATATCAAGGAAACGGTCGAGGAGGCATCACTCGCTCAAGTGGATCCGGTGGTTGATTCACAAGATGTTGATAGTGATGAGGGTGAGCCGGTAGTCAGGCTGGTTAACATAATCTTGGTGAAAGCCTTTAGAGAAAGAGCCAGCGATGTCCATATTGAATGCCGGAAAAGTTCAGTTAGCGTTCGTTACCGGGTAGACGGGGTGCTCAGAGAATCAATGGTGATCCCGCATCATCTGAAATCTTCAGTAGTATCGAGGTTTAAGATTATGAGCGGGATGGATATTGCTGAACGTCGCCGTCCTCAAGATGGGCGAATGAGTCTCGAGATCGACGGAACCGGCGTTGAATTCAGGGCGGCGACTTTGCCCAGTCTCTATGGTGAGAATATAGTGTTGCGCTTGCTGACTGGTGGAAAAACGCTGATGAAGCTTGAGTCACTGGGCATGTCGGAGGACATGCTGAAGCAGTGTAGAAAGGCGCTTGCGCATTCACACGGGGCCTTCCTGGTTACGGGTCCGACAGGGAGCGGTAAAACGACATCCCTTTACGCCATGATTAATGAGATAAATGATCCGGAGAAGAAAATCGTGACGCTCGAGGATCCGATTGAAAGTCCAATGGCGGGCTTGACTCAATTGCAGATTAATCGGAAAGTCGATCTTGATTTTGCCACCGGACTGAGGGCAATTCTCCGCTCCGACCCTGATATCGTGATGGTCGGTGAAATCAGGGACATTGAGACAGCGCGAATCGCCATTCGCGGGGCTCTCACCGGACATCTTGTTCTCTCAAGTCTTCATACCAACGATGCGCCCAGCGCCATGACGCGACTGATTGACATGGGGCTCGATCCTTACTTGGTCGCCTCTTCAATACAGGGAGTTGTCGCTCAGCGTTTGGCCCGGTTACTCTGCCCTAAGTGCAAACAGCCCGTAAAGCATAACAAGGATATCCTGGTTGAGATGGGATATGAAGACGGGGCACCCAACGCTGGTTTTTATGAACCTAAAGGTTGCCGCAAGTGTCAGAACACGGGCTATCAAGGGAGACTTGGTCTTTTTGAGCTGTTAATGATAGATGATGAGATCGGCAAATTGTGCATTGTAGGCGCTTCAAGCGTAAGGATTAAACAGGTCGCGATCTCCCGCGGGATGCAAACTCTGCTAAGTGACGGCTTGGCTAAAGCGGCTGCCGGGCTAATACCCATTGCCGAGGTAAAAAGAGTTGTTTTCTAGGGGACGTTGGTTTCCTATGTTTCCTAACCCAGGAATCTCTACTAACGCTAGCATGGCTTTGGGAGCAAGACTTACGTGTTCGGGTGGTACGTGAGGAGCTAGTTATGAGTTAGGAAACATAGGAAACCAACGTCCCCTCTATACCCAACGTCCCCTCTATACCTCTTCCGTCCCCTCTATACCCTCTTACGTTGGAGGTGTCTCCGGTGGTGGCGTTGGAGGTGTCTCTGGCTCAGGGACTGACGGCGGCTCCGCCGGCGGAGCCGGTGGTGGGACAGGCGCTGGAGCCGGTGGTGGGACAGGTTTTGGCTTCGGCTTTGGCTTTGGCTCTGGTTTTGGCGGAGGCGTTGGCGCCGGCTCCGGAGGTGTCAAATCAGGTTCCGGCTCAGGTTCCGGCTCGGGTTCCGGCTCCGGATTCGGCTCCGGATTCGGTGCTACGGGAGTAGCTAGTCGGTTGGGAGGCTGAAAGGTCTTTTCTTTAACGGTATTGTCCTCAAAATCAACGACGGCCATGTCTTTTGTCGCGTATGACATAAACTTCTTCCAGATCTGGGCGGGAAAGCTACCACCCGTGACCGGCACGCCATGTACGCTGTTCATGGGTTTCTTGGCGTGCGGATAACCGACCCATACCGCAGTCACCAGTTGGGGAGTGAAGCCGACGAACCAGGCATCGGTCAGGTTTTCAGCTGTCCCGGTTTTGCCGGCCACAGGCCTGCCGTTAAGTTTTGCAGCTGTTCCCGTTCCTCTTTTTACAACTTCCTCCAAAATCTTCGTCACCGTCAAGGCAATTTCCTTAGAGATAACCCTTTTTCTTTTTGGCTCCGAGGTATAGATGACCTCACCGTCGAGCTTCGTGATTCTACTAATCGGCGTGGACTTCACGTGTGCGCCCTTGTTCGCTAATGTGCCGTAAGCTGAAGCCATATCAAGTGGAGACACGCCCCTCGATAGTCCGCCCAGCGCTATGGCCGGCATGGCGTCTATGGGTGATTCAATGCCCATACGATTTGCCATTCTGCTTACATTTGCCGCGCCGACTCTCAATATCAACTGCGCGTAAACGACGTTTACGGATTTTATAGTGGCCTCCGTCAATGGAATAGTTCCCATGCTGGAGCCGCCATAATTCTTGACAGACCAGCTCTGCCCCCACCCCAGGGGAAGGCTGATCGGAGATGCTCCACTAAAAGTTGTCTTGGGGCTGATTCCTTGAGACAGAGCTGTGACAAGCACAAATGTCTTGAAGGCCGATCCCGCTTGGCGTCTTCCCTGGATGGCCAGGTCGAATTGGTCGGCGTCAAAATCTTTACCACCGACTGCGGCTTTGATATGGCCTGTTTTTGGGTCTATAGATACCAGAGCGGCGCTTGGATCGTCTGTTCTGTTGAGAGTCTCTTTAACGATTTTCTCAGCAGTTGCCTGCATTCCCAGGTCAATTGTTGTGTAGACATTCATGCCGCCGCCGTACAATTTCTCGGCCCCGTACTTGTCTTTCAGGGTCTGTCGCACAAACTCAACAAAATATGGCGCCTTGTTTAGTCGGGCTTGAGTGGGTCGCAAAGCTAGCTCTTCAGCCATGGCTGTCTCTCTTTCAATTTGTGAGATGAAACCCATGTCTATCATGCGTTTCAAGACCTGATCCCGGCGTGTTTGCGCTTTTTCACGATCAATATAAGGCGAGTAACGACTTGGTGCTTTTGGCATACCTGCCAGCAGGGCGGCCTCGGAAAGAGTTAGTTCCACAGGCTCTTTCCCGAAATATAACTCCGACGCGGTTTTTATACCATGAGCTCCATTGCCGTAGTAAACGGAATTTAAATACAGCTCAAGGATTTTGTTTTTTGAATATCTAAACTCAAGCTGATAAGCGAGAATCGCTTCACGTAGTTTTCTGTCTATCGTGCGTTCGTTGTTTAAAAAGATATTCTTAATGAGTTGCTGTGAAATGGTCGAACCGCCCTCAACTACTGAGCCTTCTCTGAGATTGGCGACTAACGCTCGCAGAGCGCTTCGGACATCCACGCCATCGTGATCAAAGAAGCGCTGGTCTTCAATAGCGATAGTGGCTTTTATCAAGTGGTCCGGGACGTCGGCGAGGGAAGTTCTCTCTCTGTTTTGATAGTAGAAAGTCGAAAGCAGCGTACCGTCTGCCGCGAAAATCTTTGTTCTTTCCGGTATACGCTTGAAGCCTCTCTCATTCAGTTGCGGCAAGATAACATACTTTGATGTCGCGCTGGCGATACCGGCAACGCTTATTGCCATTAAGAAAACAACAAACGCGACGGCGGCGGAAGCGGCAAGAGTTGCGCGAGCCTGTTTCCTATCGCGTCGTGTCAAGCTGATCCTTTTGTACGCACGTCTGCAATCACTCCTTAAACTGTTAGATTCCCATAAGGTCAAGGTTTTAACGATTGAAGCCTTGTTTTCTATATCGGATGAAAAACTTCGCATAGACTGTCCAGCAGTCATAAGGCTGCCTGCTAAATAGAAAAGCGCAACCTTTGTTTTAGAGGCCGCATGCCGGCGCCCGCTCCTGTCGCGACCTTTAATGTGTTATCAAAAATTATTGATTCAAACAGATTGACAACCCTAAAAGGCACGAGTAATATGACAAAAAGCATAAATCCGACTGACAAGCTCGGAAATACAGGTATTAGTGGTTAATTGAGGTGCAAATGACTGCCGGACAAAGTCCAATCGACAAAGATCGCCTGATCTCTGAGACGCAGGGTCTTTTTGCTAAAGGGTATAACTGCGCCGAAGCCATGGTTTTCGGTTTTGTATCGGCTCTTGATGGTGACAGAAACCTGGTGAAGCTGGCCACGCCTTTTGGGGCGGGGATAGGCGGGCGTCGTGATCTATGCGGGATACTCACAGGGGGAGAGCTGATAATTGGCTCACTCTATGGTCGGACAGACCCTGAGGATTACGGTCAAAAGCAACTCGCGTATGAAAAAAGCGCGGCCTACTATCGATGGTTTAAACAAGAGAAAAGAAAGATACACTGCAGTGAAATTGTAACCGGCAAATTTGTTGGTCACACTGAAGATTGCGTGCAATTAATGGATGAGGCCCAAGCGAAATTGGCTGAGATCATTGAGGAGAGTTCTTAAATGACTTTGCCGAAAACGGTTGATCTTGTCGCCATGAAAACAGGCGGAGTGATTAAGCAAAAAGAGAGAGATCTCTTTATCATACGGCTGCGCACGCCCGTAGGTAAGATCAGCGCGGATCATTTTAACAAGGTCGCTGAGGTATCCAAGAAATATGGAAGTGGTCAGATTCATCTGACGGTCAGGCAAGGTCTTGAGATACAAGGGATACCTTTCGATCAGATTCAGACGGCCAGAGAAGATCTTGAGGCAGCCGGGCTTAGAATAGGCGCGTGCGGGCCTCGTTTTCGAGTCGTTACGGCATGTCCGGGCGAGGTTGTGTGTTCAAATGGGTTGATTGACTCCGCGGGTCTGGGCCTAGAAGCTGACGAGACCTTCTTTGGACAGCCTCAAGGCCTTGATCTTCCTCATAAGTTTAAGGTGGCGATCGCGGGTTGTACCTCTTGTTGTCCAAAGCCGCAAGAGAACGATCTGGGTTTTCATGGTCAAGTAGAACCTGAATTATTTGCGGATGATTGCAATGGTTGTGGTGTGTGCGAACCTACTTGCAAAGAAGGCGCGATCGTCATGGGCGATAATGAGCTGCCTATTCGAGACGCGTCAAAATGTAATTATTGCGCGGATTGTATCAAAAGCTGTCCAACGGACGCATGGAAAGTTAAGCGGGTTGGCCTGGCGGTTTATATTGGCGGCCGATTTGGGCGACATCCTGAACTTGGTCATAAGATCGCTGATTTTGTGAAACAAGAGCAAACGATGAAATTGATCAGCTCGGCGTTGAAATTTTATAAGGAAGAGGGAAAACGCGGAGAAAGGCTCGGGGTAACCGTGAATCGGGTCGGCTTGGATGAAGTAAAGAGGAGAGTATTGTGAGCGAGCGATCGGTAGATGATAATCTGGATCTTAGAGGGGTCTTGTGTCCGATAAATTTTGTGAAAACCAAGCTAAAGCTTGAAGACATGGCGTCAGGGAACATTCTGGAGATATTATTGGATATCGGCGAACCTATTGAGAACGTACCAAGAAGTGTTAAGGAAGAGGGACATCAAATATTAAAAGTAAGCAAAGAAACCGGAGATTATTATCGGGTCACAATTAAAAAAAGTTGAGGCGGGAGCGACCAACTAAGGCCTCTCCAGCCAAGGCCTTAAACAACTGAAAGAAGCGTGTAGGAGATTAGATGACATATTCAGAGGATTGGATAGAAAGATATAGCAGGCACATTATCTTAGCGGAGGTAGGTGGCGAGGGCCAGCAAAAGATTAGCAAAGCGAAAGCTCTGGTCTTGGGCGCGGGCGGTCTCGGGTCGCCAGTGGCTTTGTATCTGGCTGCGGCGGGAGTCGGCACAATCGGTATTGTGGACAACGATGAAGTAGACTTAAGCAACCTTCAAAGACAAATTCTTCACCATACACCGGATATTGGCAGACCCAAGATAGATTCAGCGGCGGAGAAATTGACCGCGATCAATCCCGATTTAAAAATTAACACATATAAGACTTTCGTAAACTCCACGAACATTATGGAGATTATCTCGGACTACGATGTTGTTATCGACGGTACAGATAACTTTCCAACGCGTTTTTTAGTAAACGACGCGTGCGTCATGGCCGGTAAACCTTTGGTTCATGGCGCAATACTGAGATTTGACGGCCAGGCGTTTACTATCTTGCCTCATGAAGGCCCTTGCTATAGATGTATTTTTAGAGAACCGCCACCGCCTGGAAGTGTGCCTAATTGCTCACAGGCAGGTATCCTCGGAGCCGTTGCCGGCATTATCGGATCGATACAGGCAACAGAGGCGCTGAAGGTGATGCTGGGAAAAGGCAAGCTTCTTACTGGAAGGTTGCTGATATTGGACGCGTTGGACATGACGGTCAGAGAGACACGTATCCGGAAAGATCCGGACTGTCCCATTTGCGGTGAGAATCCGACAATTACAGAGCTGATCGATTATGAGTGGGTTTGCTAATTGGCAACGGAGCAGTGAAGAGTGACAAATAAAGAGCAAAGAGGCGAAAAACCTTTACGTTTTTGATTAGCGCAAAAAGTATTTTAACGACAGTCTGATTTTTAAAGGTGCAAAGCGAAACAGAAAGGGCTTAAGGCTACTGCTTTATGAAGTTTTCAGCAAAAACTGAATACGGACTACGGGCCATGATTTATTTGGCATTACGAAACGGAGACGGACTTATTGGAGCGAAGGAGATCGCGGCGCACCAAGATATTCCGGAGAGATTTCTAGAGCAGCAAATTACAGCTCTCAAGAAAGCCGGTTTGGTCATTAGCCAAAGAGGCTCTTCAGGGGGGTGTGGTTTGGCTCGGCGTTCGGGTCAGATAACAGTATTGGAAGTGATTGAGGCGCTGGATGGTTTGGTGATGAACATGGATTGTATTAGCTCACAAGTTCATGACTGTCGGGAACTTTCGCGCTGTGTTATCCAGGAGCTTTGGCAGGAGTCGCAGTTGCGGCTGAGAGATTATCTGGGCTCCGTAACGATCGATGATTTGGTCAAGCGCCAGCGAGTGCTTGAAGAAATGACTGTGGCATCCAAAACCGCTTACACAGAAGTAAGAATGCCTGATAAAATAAACTGATTTAAGAGAGGAAGATGGCGATGGATTTTTCGAAGTATGATGATATGAACGCGCAGGAAATATTGAGTTGGGCGCTTGAAACATATCAAAGTAAGATCTCCTTGGCTTGCAGTTTCGGTGCAGAAGACATGGTTCTCGTGGATATGATGTCCAAAATCGATCCGAAGGCGAGAATATTCACTCTCGACACTGGTCGATTAGCGCAAGAGACATACAATGTTATGGACGAAGCAAGTCAAAAATACGGGACGAGGTTTGAGGTGTTTTTTCCAAAGACTGACATGGTTGAAGAGATGGTGGGCGATCATGGGGCCAATCTTTTTTATCATTCCGTAGAACTTAGAAAACAATGCTGCAACGTCCGCAAGATGGAGCCGTTGCGGCGGGCTTTTTCTGAACTTGATGCCTGGGTGACCGGTCTTCGTCGAGAGCAAGCTGTTACTAGAACCGGCGCTGGGAAAGTAGAGAAGGACGACGCTAATCAATTGATAAAAGTTAATCCACTGATTGACTGGTCTGAGGAGCAGATTTGGGATTACATAAAAGAGCATAAGGTGCCATACAACGCGCTTCACGACCGGGGTTACCCCAGCATCGGTTGCGCGCCGTGCACGCGGGCCATCAAGTCCGGCGAGGATGTGCGAGCGGGTCGCTGGTGGTGGGAGACACCTGAGGAAAAGGAATGTGGATTGCACGCGAAAACTGAGGCAAAGTAGGTTGTTGTGTTGAGAGAGAAAGAGCAAAAAGCTGATATAGTGTTGGACGCCAGCGGGCTGGTGTGTCCGTTGCCGGCGGTGAAAACATCGCTCAGGTTGGAGAGTATGGCCATCGGGGAAACCCTGGAAGTCATTACGACTGACGAGATCAGCAAAGCGGATCTGCCTGAGTGGTGCAAGCAGACAGGCAATGAGCTCATAGAGATAGTCGAGCGAGACGGGGTTATACATATTTACATTCGAAAAATGAAGGAGTCGGGACGTTGGTAGTTGAAACGGAGACAGGACGCTAATGGAGACAATAAAAGCACATGGTGGGCGGCTTATTAATCGTATAGCCGATAGCAAGGAACGAGAAAACTGGCGGGAAAAAATTGATTCACTGCCCGAGATTCATCTGAACGCCAGGGAAGTTTCTGATCTTGATATGATAGCGGTTGGGGCTTTTAGTCCTCTTGAAGGTTTCATGGGGTCGGCAGACTACGAAGCTGTTGTTGAGCGGATGCGGCTGGCCGATGGCCTTCCTTGGACCATTCCCGTGACGTTGGCCGTCAGCGATGAAGAAGCAAAGAGCTTGAAGATCGGCGCAGACGTGGCGCTTGTTGATCCAGCAGGTTCAAAATTGGCGGTTCTGCGCCTGGAGGAAATCTACGGTTACGACAAGGAAAAAGAGGCGGACAGGGTTTATCGGACAACGGATTCCTCACATCCGGGCGTTAAATATCTCAACGATTGCGGAGATCATTTGCTGGCTGGAAAAATAACGGTACTTGAAAGGCCGACGGCCGCGCAATTCCCGGAACATAGATTAGATCCGGCTGAATCACGTGCGTTGTTTCAGAAGCAGGGTTGGAGAAGAGTAGTCGGTTTTCAGACCAGAAATCCCGTCCATCGAGCTCATGAATATATTCAAAAGTGCGCCCTTGAGGCGGTCGATGGGCTCTTCCTGCACCCGCTGGTCGGTGAGACAAAAGAAGGCGATATATCAGCGGACGTCAGGATGAGCTGCTATAAGGTCCTGATTGACAAATATTATCCTAAAGATAGAGTTGTTTTGTCGGTTCTACCTGCTGCCATGAGGTACGCTGGTCCAAGAGAAGCTATTTTCCATGCCATCATCCGGAAAAACTATGGATGCACTCATTTTATAGTCGGGCGTGACCACGCCGGCGTCGGCAAATTTTACGGATCATTTGATGCGCACTATATTTTTGACGAGTTTGACGCGGGGGAGATGGACATTACCCCTCTTTTTTTTGACTACACATTTCATTGTCGAGAGTGCGGCGGGATGGCGTCATATAAAACGTGTCCGCATGATAGCGACAGTCATACTTCATTATCCGGTACAAAAGTGCGCGAGATGCTCCGAGCGGGCGAGATGCCACCGGTTGAGTTCAGCCGGCCCGAAGTTGCTAATATTTTAGTTGAAGCCATGAAAGGCGACGATGGGTGAGTAAGACGGCGACAATAAAAAATCCTGGGCATTTAAAGCTTGATTTGATAGTTCGCGGAATGAAAATTTCCCGCGAGGCTTTAGGAAATCCCAAAATAAGTCGTCGAATTAAACTGTCGCAGAAGATCGGCGCCGCCCTTGAACTTGATTTAGTGTTGCCTGAAAACGTTCTGGTAAATATCCCGATTTTAGAATGTCTCTCAGAGGACCGTCCATATACTCTCGTCGAGGACGCTGATCGATTTTTTATCGTTGGACATGATGAGCGTGTCGAGGTTTGGGTTCCGTCTCTGCCAAAATATTACGATCTAAAAACTTCCAGCGGCGTACCTATGGTTAAAATAGGGCGGGCCTACGCGGGTTATTTAGCTATATCGCCGACGCCGGTATGCGAGTTTATTAGCCAAGGAATTGCTTGCCGATATTGTGACCTTGAGGCGAAAAAAGGCCGGGCCTGGACAGTCGATGAGGTCCTGGAGACAGTCGAAGCAGCGCTTAAAGAAGGAATCGTCGAATATATCTGCTTAAATGTTGGCTATATCGACACGCCTGACGGGGGGATAAGTTTGCTGGAGCCATACATCAGTGCGATCAAGAAAATGTTTGATGTGCTGGTTTGTGTGCAAGCGCAGCCTCCGACAGAAGACTCGTGGATAGATGCGACCTATGCCATGGGCATAGATTCAATCGCTTACAATTTGGAAGTTTACGACCCCGAGTGTTTTTCAAAAATCGCTCCCGGCAAACTGAAACTTTTAGGTCGGGAGAGATATTTTGATGCTCTGCGGTATGCCGGAAAGATTTTTCCGAGCGGCGCGGTTGTCAGTAATCTGATTATCGGGCTCGAACCGGTCGAATCTACCAAAAAAGGGATAAGCGCGCTGACCGCTATGGGTGTTATCCCGACCTTGCCCATATATCGCGTTGGTTTTGAAGAAACCGGCGGAAAGGCATTGCCGGATCAGATGGCGCCGGTATATGTGCACTTGCAGCAAGCGCTAAAGCGCAATAAACTATCACCGACATGGATAAGTCATTTTAATTTGGCGCTCAACGCGATTGACGGTCATTTATTCGGCGCGGAAGCGCCGCTACAACAAAGGTGGCAAAGAGTGTTCAAATCTAAGCACGGCGGTCGGATAGCCCACAGCATATCTAGCTTTAGGCGACGCCTGAGAGTGCGCAACGTGGATGACGACTCTACACCAAGCGGATTTTAATGGGGCCTCCCGATGGGAGCGGGGCCGGTCGTGATGATCGAGGAATAGTTGTAGACTCCCGTCCCCTGGTTGTGGTTCTGATATCGCGAAGCTATCGCTGGCTTGCTTTTATTGGTTTAGGGCTCCTGTTCTGGATAATGCTTGCCTGGCCGACTCCGTCGGGCCTCACAGAAGCCGGTCAACGGACTTTAGCGGCGTTTGTCATTTGCTTGATACTCTGGGTGACCAGACTCCTGCCTTTGGCTGTTACCAGCCTTTTTGCGATAACACTAATTCAATTACTTGGAGTCATGGAAAGCGGCAAAGCGTTTTCTCTCTTCGGCAACCAGGCTGTCTTCTTTATCCTCGGGGCTTTCATTCTCGCCGCGGCGTTAATGAAGACAGGTCTGTCAGCCAGGATAGCGCTGCTTTTCTTAAGGAAATTCGGGGGGAGCCCGAAGCGACTGCTTCTAGGGGCTTTGATAGTGCCGGCGTTTCTTTCTTTTTGGATGCCTGAACATGCCGTGGCAGCTATGCTCTTTCCGATAATCATCGAGATAACCCACTCTCTTGGTGTAAAACCCAAAGGCGGAAACTTTGGACACGCTATCTTCTTATCCTTGGCCTGGGGCGCGGCTATCGGTGGAGTTGCGACTTTTCTCGGGGGCGCCCGAAACGCTTTGGCCGTCGGGATACTCAAGCAAACTACGGGTCAGTTCATCGGCTTTTTTGAATGGATGATCGCTGTCGTTCCACTAGTCATAACAATGCTTATTCTCGCGTATTTTATAATAAACCGATTTTTCCCCACCGAGCTTGATAGTGTTAGCCAGGCTGTTGACATACTTGAAGAGCGGAACAGGCTGCTGGGCAAAGCAACTATGGAAGAGCGTATGGTCGGACTGATTATGATTCTGACTGTTTTGGCTTGGATTTTCTTAGGTAGCGCGCTGGAGCTGGCCAGCATCGCGATCGTCGCGGTTGTGGCCCTGTTCGTCTTCAAGCTTGTCAAATGGCGGGATCTTGAGGAATATGTTAATTGGGGCATTATTTTGATGTATGGTGGAGCCATCGCTTTAGGCTTCGCCTTGGAAGACACGGGCGCCGCTGCTTGGCTGGCCGATGTATTGATTACCAGTTGGGCAAAGTCGCCAATGGTCATCATAGCGGTACTCGCCCTAATTTCTATCATACTTACTGAGGGTATGAGCAACGCGGCGGTTGTGGCCATGCTTGTGCCGGTCGGGCTGGGTATCGCCGAGACTCACGGCATAGACCCCAAAATAGTGGTTTTCGCCATAGCGGTCCCAGCTGGTCTTGGTTTCGCGATGCCAATGGGTAATCCGCCGAACGCTATTGCGTATTCGTCGGGTTTTATTGAACCCAAGCGGATGTTCAAAGTGGGTTTGCTGCTCGATGTGTGCGCCTGGGGTGTATTTGTCTTAATGGCGAAGTATTACTGGCCGCTTATCAATGTGAGGTTGTAATCGATGATATTCTTATTAGCGTTGTCGACATCAGTTCAGGACTCGGAAGCCATCGAAATGGCTCTCGACTTCACGAGCGAGCGCAAAGCGGTCTTAAAGGTCCTTTTCGTTCTGGACTCGAGCGTGCCGGGAGCAATATTTGAGCGTCTGACTGATATCGGGTTCATCGGCGAGAAGCCGAGCAAAGAGCTGGAGAGCGCCGTAGCGGCTGAATATCGTAGACAGGCGTTGCAGCAGTTATCTGAGATTGAAGCTGCTGCTGAGGCAAAAGGCGTAGACTGCTCGGTCGAGCTTGAGCAGGGTGATTTTCTTGAATTGACGTTGTCGATGGTGACAAAATACGCTGTTGATACATTGATTATTTCAAGAACAAGACAATCAGTCTTATCGCGTTTGTTTGCAGGGTCGGTTGTTGATAAATTGTATCGACAAAGCCCATGCGATATAAAGGTCTTTGAAGCTTGAAGGAGCATAAGTATTGATTCATAAAAACCTGATCAGCTTGATTGGCAAAACGCCTATGATTGAGATTGGCAGGATGAGCCCTAATCCGGATGTTAAGATCTATGCTAAATTGGAGGGTCAGAATCCAAGCGGTAGTCTGAAAGACAGAATAGCCCTGTATATGATTCGAGCCGGGGAAAAATCCGGCCAACTAAAACCGGGTGGTACGATTCTTGAGGCGACTAGCGGTAATACAGGTATTTCGCTTGCGATGCTAGGGAAGTATATGGGTTACAAGCTGAAAGCTGTAATGCCGGAAAATGTTAGCTTAGAGCGGCGTCAGCTGCTCGAGGTTTTCGGCGCTGATCTGGTACTTTCTGATGGCGAATTAGGCACTAACGGGGCCATTAAACTGGCTCAAGAAATCGGGGAACAGGGCGACTATTTCATGCCTGATCAGTATAGCAATGAGGCCAACCCTTTGGCTCATTACGAGACTACAGCCGTTGAGATTCTCGACGATGTCCCCGAAGTGGATGTGTTCATAGCCGGGCTGGGAACGGCCGGAACGTTGATGGGGGTGGGGCGGCGCCTTAAAGAGATGAATCCCAAGTGTCGGATAGTGGCTGTTCAGCCATATCCACACGGAGGGCTTCAGGGTCTGCGAAATCTCTCAGACGGGTTTGTTCCGGCCATTCTCGATATGAGCTTGTTGAGCGATAATGAGCTCGTCCAGGACGAAGAAGCTTTTGCCGCCCTAAAAGACCTGGCTCAAAAGGAAGCAATACTGGCCGGGATATCATCGGGCGCGGTAATTTTCAAGGCCATTGAAATCGCGAAAACTATGGCGTCAGGCACTATAGTTACTGTTTTTCCGGACGGGGCCTGGAAATATTTAAGTGAGCGCATATGGACGGAAGACCCACAAGAGGTCAGCAAGCGCTTTAAAGGACCGCTCTGGTAAGGCGTCCAACAAAATGAAATAGATTCTGTATTGAAAACCTGGCGATACCAGCTAAAATACTAATAGTAAAATCACTTATGGGGAATTGCATGATTGATGTAAAAATTAATGGTACTAAAGAAGAGATTGAACCGGATACGACTATTGCAGAATTACTCAAAGCTAAGGAAGTGCGCCCGGAAATGGTGGCGGTTGAAATTAATGGTGAACTAGTACCCAAGGGCCAATACGAAAAGCTATCATTAGGCGCCGGGGACAAGATGGAGTTCTTGCACTACATGGCTGGTGGGCGATAGAGGTTTCTTGGCAGACAAGATGATTGGTTAAAGAAGCGCCATGGCGCGGCGACGGTATTTTTGAACAATGGATAATTTTCTTATAGACTCCAAGATTGCCGGTGAGCTTATTGAGCATGCCAAGCAAGCATCACCGAAAGAGGCCTGCGGAATGATCGGCGGGCACAAATCAACAGCTTCCCATGTCTATCCCGTAAAAAATATCGAGGAGAGCGAGCTGACCTACGCTGTCGATCCGAAAGAAGCATTTAGCGTTATAAAGAAGATGCGCTCTGATGGTGTCGATCTTATCGCCTCTTATCATTCACATCCTGCAACAGAGGCGTATCCGTCTCCTACAGATCGCGCTAAAGCTAGCGATTTGAACATGATCTATATAATTGTGTCGTTAAGGGACCCCGGCAGTCCTCAAATACGGGCTTTTAGGTTGAGTGAGGATAGAGTTGTCGAGGTGAAAGTAGATTTAAACGCTTAATTCTTGTGGCAACAAGCTTTGCTTTAAGCGGCTAGGTCGGGTTCCTCGCCCTTTTCATTGGTTTCAAGAAAAGCGGACCTGCTGACTTGTTCTTTAGTTTCTTCAAGCGCTTTCTCAGCCCTACTTTCTCTTTTCCGGAAGAGGTGATCTGTCGTAAAAAGAAAAAGAACAGCTCCCAGTGCGGCCATCAGAATTATTATATCGCTCGATAGTCCCAAGAAAACTCCCTCTCTCTCGATTTAGTATTCCTCATAAGATTTAGCTTATAACTAAGATATCGAAAGAAAATAAAAAACTTTCACGGCTTTCCAGAATCTCGAATTTAAGCCATTTCTCAGACTCGGCAATTTGATAGGTATTTATCATATGGTTGACTCGTGTTTAAGAGTCCGGGTGAGATTCTTCTAGGTGTTTGTCGAGGTCGTCAACTTCAAGAGAGCAGACTGGGCATTGCGGCAAACTAATCACCTCCTTTATCTAAGAGTATACAGAAACGCGGCCGAAAACCCCATCTGCGGCGTTATCTTCCACCTCAGCTCGGTCACGTACAACAAGCACGTTCCCTCCCCTCAGTGTTCGTCGGCCTTGCATCTGAGTCAATCGGGGACATTCTTACAAAATAGTGGGCAAGCTCAGCTTGCCATTTGGGTTAAAAGAGTGTCCCATTATCACTTGTCAAATCGGCGAGCCATGTCCCTGTGAAAACAGGGATCAGCTCGCCCACATAGGAGCGATTGCGACCGTGGCCGAGAACCCCATCTGCGGCGTTATCTTCCACATCAGCTCGTCCACCGGCGATGTAGCGCGTTAATTAATCTCTCCTTTGGAGATTTATAAACAATGAGAGCTTTAGCTGTTATGCCAGGTCAAAAGAACACTGTTGATATTATCGATCTTCCCAAGCCGGTAATTGACGCGACCCAAGTCTTGGTCAAGACTGAGCGTGTCGGAATTGACGGTACAGACATCGAAATCAATCAAGGAGCGTACGGTGAAGCTCCGGACAGCGAAAGAAATTTGGTGCTCGGCCACGAAGCGGTCGGCAGGATATCAGCGGTAGGGGCGGATGTCCGGGATATGAGCGTCGATGATCTTGTTGTACCCACGGTCAGGCGGGACTGCCCGGACTGCCCCGCTTGTCATAGTGGTGCGTCGGATAATTGTTCAAGCGGCGACTATCAAGAGCGCGGTATCAAGAAGGCGCATGGCTATCTTTCGGAATTTTTTAAAGAGGCGCCCGAGAACTTAGTGAAGTTACCCGGGGAGTTGGAGGCGGTCGGTCCACTAATTGAACCGATGAGTGTCGCGCAGAAAGCCGTTGGTCAATCTTTTGAAATACAGAGTCGTCAAAAGTGGGCGCCAAAGACGGTCTTGGTGTTGGGCGCGGGCGCGCTCGGGCTCATGTTGACTCTGGTTGTAAGGTCAAAGGGGTATGAAACCTTCACCTACGATCTGTCGGGCGCTCAGAGCCCAAAAGCCAAAATCGTTGAAAAAGTCGGCGGACACTTCATTGACGCGAAAGAATTTGCCTTGGAGGAGTTTCCCAAAGAGCATGGCCGGCCGGATCTGATTTTTGAAGCCACCGGGAAAAGTCGGATAGCTTTTTCCGCTATGAACATAATCAATCAAGACGGAGCGGTGTGTCTGCTAAGCGTGTCGGGGCACAATCAAGCGACCAAGATTTGTCTCAGTTGTCTGAATAACCATATCGTTCTCGGGAATCGGGTGATTTTCGGGAGCGTAAGTTCGAACAAACATCATTTTCAAGAGGCAATTCAAACAGCTAAATATGTTGATAAGCTCTGGCACGGCGTTTTAAATGAGATTATCACCGACGAAAGAGAGTTGGACGACTACAAGCCGGCCTTTGAGCGTAAGGCGGATTCACAGATTAAGAGCGTAATACATTTTTAGAAGCGTGACCGAAAAAGCACCATCCGCTGTGTTATCCTCTACGACTTCTCTTGCGCCTTTTTCGCGGCGCTGAAATCATGAATGGCATCGATAAGAGCGGTGTGGACAAAGAGCTGGGGGAAGTTGCCTAAAAAATCTCCGGTTTCAGGGTCGAACTCCTCCGCGAAAAGTCCCACATGATTGGCGCTGTCAATCAAGGCCTGAATATACTCGGCGGCGAAATCCAGTTGCCCCAGCTTTATAAAATGGATAGCCAACCAGATGGAGGCGATAGCGAACGCGCCCTCGCTGGCTCCAACTTCCTCTCCGGCCCACTTAAAACGATACATTAGCCCATTTCGCCCGAGAGTGTGAATGAGGCGGTCAACCGTTGATCGCAGGCGCTCATCTGTGGCCGGCAGAAAATCATAGACACTCATAAGGAGAAGGCTGGCGTCCAGTTCATCACTGTCAAAGACTTTTGTGAAACTGTTGAGCTCCGCGTTCCATGCCCTTCGGAGAATCGTCTCACGTATCTCTTCTAGCGCCTGGTTCCATCTCTTGGTGGGAGCTGCATACCCGGTTTTTTTCTGGATTGCCAGAATTGATCGCAATCCGACAGCGCACATTACTTTCGAATGAGTATAATGTCGCGGCCGTCCGCGTTCCTCCCAGATACCGTTGTCTGGATTTTGCCAATTGCTGATTATGTGGTCGGCGATGGAAACCATCGAGTCCCAAAGATCGGGCGATAGCTCACCAACCAACTCAACATAGCGACGCGCTGTTAGCAGAACCTCGCCAAAAACGTCAAGCTGAACTTGATTGCTGGCCTCATTGCCGATTCTAACCGGGGAGGAAGCGCGATAACCCTCAAGCTCAGGAATGATCTGTTCACCATTGAGCAGGTTACCGTTAATGTCATACATGATCTTCAGGTTTGCCGGCCCGCTCACGCATTTCTCAGCGAGAAAATTTAAGAAACGGCCTCCCTCATCATTCATATGTCCCAGGTGAAACATGGCTTCAAGCACCATAGAGGCGTCCCTCAACCAAACATAGCGATAGTCCCAATTCTTGTTTGAGCCAACTTTCTCAGGCAGGGAAGTCGTTGGCGCGGCCACGATCAAGCCAGTGGGCTTGTATGTGAGGGCTCGTACGACCAAGGCTGACCTTGAGACCCATTCACCCCACGGACCGTTATATGGGCAGGCAACCAACCATTTATTCCAGAATTCAACTGTCGCGTTGAGGATCGTATCGACGTCCGAGACAGAGCCCTCGATCACGCCAGGTCTGCTCAATGCGAGTGTTTTCTGGTCACCGGCTTTGATTGAGCATATGCATTCGGCTCGGTCGCCTCCTTCAGTCTGGAGTGGGATCTGACTATGAAGTTCCAGCTCCTCATCGTCCGAGGCGACCTTTATTGAGAGCTGACGTTCACTGAATGTCGGCAAATCGCGTCCGTAGTTGAACCGCGGTTTGAACTCAATTTTTATCTCCATCTCCCCAGAAAAGCCCTTGATGACGCGATATAGAGCCTGCCCGCCACCTCCGACTGATAAGAAATCAATTAACTCAATATGGCCGTTCTTGTTTTCGAAGATCGTCACCAAAACATTGGAATCCGAAATATATTTCTGTGTCGACTCATAGTCGCTCGTGGGCGTAATGCTGAAATGGCCACCCTTTTTATCATCGAGCAAGGCGCAAAAGACAGCCGGTGAGTCGAATGCAGGCCAACACATCCAGTCGATGGCCCCGTCCAGGCCGACCAAGGCAGCTGTGTACATGTCGCTTATCAGACCATAGTCACGAATCGGCTTATAAACCATCTCGCCCTCTTTTACTAAAATCAATTGATCAGGTCCGGTTTTACTTGTCCACTCTATTCCCCGGCAACCTGTCAATTAATTTAAGGCAAAACGGTCTGACTTTCTAGTGGTTCGTGAATTAGAAGAGAGGGAAAAGCTAAGGCGACAACAACCTGTCCAGCACTTTCGCGGTTACTTCTCTGAAATCAATCTTGCCGGTGCCCAAAAGAGGTAGATCTTCAATGACCATAAACTGTTTCGGGATTGCAATGTTGGGGAGTTCTGCTGCCAGGCTTTTTTTCATCTTCTTCGCATCAACTTCCCGGTCAACCACGGCGATAATTTTCGCGCCTTTCAAAGCGTCCGGGACCTCCACAATGCAACATGAAACGTCTTCAGGAAGAAGTTTCTCGAGAGCGTTTTCCACCTGAACCAAAGAGACCATCTCACCGCCAATTTTAACGAACCTCTTTAATCTGCCCGCGTGCCACAGGTAGCTGTCCTTATCTAAAAAGCCCATGTCGCCTGTGTCATACCAACCCTGTCGGAGTCGTAGAGAGGTTTCTTCCAGGTCATTGTAGTATCCCTTCATCACAGGATCTCCCTTGACCAAGATCTTTCCGATCTCACCGGTCGCGGCAACTTGGCCGGTTTCCAGCTCTTCTATTCTTATTTGGACCCCGGGCATCGCCTTGCCGATGCTTCCCGGCCTGTTAAATGCAGGAGTATTCGCGGAGATGGCCGGCGATGTTTCGGTCGTGCCGTAGGCCTCATACAAAGTTAGTTGATGTTTTTTCAGGAAATTATCACGCAGAGCGTCCGGGCACTTGTCGGCGCCCACCAGGGCGATACGGACGCTCTTAAAGTCACCGGGGGCGGATTTTTTCAGGTAACCCAAGAAAAAACTGGGAGTACCGACCATTAGAGTAACTTTATCGTCTCGAACAATATCGCAGACCTTCTTATAGTCTAATGGGTTGGCATAGGTTACGACGGTCATCCCGAAACGGAAGGGGACCCAGAGTCCGGCAGTCAACCCGAAAGCATGAAAATAGGGGAGATTAGCCAGAAACCGATCGTCTGGCGATAAGTCGAACACTTGACACAAGTCCTTTGCGTTTGAGCTAATGTTGCGGTGGCTGAGCGGAACTGCTTTAGGGTCATTTTCGCTGCCGCTGGTAAATAAGATAACGCAATTGTCGTCCATGTTGCCTCCATGAACTGTTCTGAGCAGCGCTGATAAGGGCAGCTTAGACTTGATCGCCGCTTTAAGTTTTGAAAGAGTAGAAATGGATGTCATTATGTCTTCGATATAGACCATACCGTCAACATGACGGCAGTCTATCTTCTCAAGCAGGGCACGCGAAGTAACAATCGTTTTAAAACCGCACTTTTTCTGAGCATACTCGGCGTTTCGAGCCGCGCTGGTTGAGTAGTTGATCATGACAGGGGTTCGCCCGCTAATAAGAGCTCCCAATATTGACAGTGCGCAACCTGCTGATGTCGGTATCATAATGCCGAGGAAACCGGTGCCGTATTTACTGAACTTTCCAGCGAGAATCAATGAAGCGATCAGCGCCTTATCATAGGTGACCTCTTTGCCGGTTGTCCGGTCGATTATCGCGACTTTGCTTCCGTTTTGTTTTGCGGTTTTCAGGAAGCCATGATGTAGTAGCATGCATTAAGATTAAGCGAAAATTGAGGGCCGCGTCAATCAGTCGCCGCCATCAATGGTCGATCAAATGTCTTTCAAAAAATACCGGTTGCTCAACGAGCAAGCCTGGATTTTTCTTAACTATCGTAGAGAGTAGTGTAGTACTGTCCTGATCACCACGATAATGGTCAGTCGGCCAAGTTCCTGAAAAGTCGGCTCCCGTATCGTCATAATAAGATCAGCGGCGATAAAGAACTCCAGCGCGAAGACGATATGATGACCAAAAACTAGGCGCAGCTCAAGGTTGGGTTTATCCCCGGTCAATACGTTAGGCAAGGCTTTTCTGGCCCATTGCAGTAGCGCTCCGATGGCGCTGATTAAAAGGATAAAGACACCGCTCGCCTCAAAGACCAGTGTTATGCCATCGAGCATGCTATCTAAAAACGTCATTTCGTTAAACTTTCCCCGTTTAAGAGTTGGTACACACGATTCTAGGCTTAACACTTGGTTTTTTCCACTACAGTTGATTTAATCCCGGACAATCGCCTGGTTAATCTATCTGACTTGGTCGGTGATCTCGTTAAATAGATACGGAGTTTTGTAGATTGAGTAGAAAGTCTTGTCAGGCAAGGTTTTGAAGTTAGTTTTGAAGTAGGCGTTGAATATCAATCGAAAGCTGTTGACCGGGGTTATAGACGGATACAAACCGACGTTTTTTTTGCCCGGAAGATAATACGCGCTTAGGATTTTCGTTCTCTCTTTCAGCTGTTCTTGCGAAGGATTGTTCCAGCCGTGGCTTTTATCAGAATAGATAAGTGAGGCGGGGCCGTGGTCGCCCTGGACGATAATTATCGGGGGAGACGCTGAATTGGCGATAATTTTATCGATCATCAACTTGGCTTTTTTGTTGACAAACTTCAGTTGCGCTATGTATTTGTCCCTTTGGGCCCAAACCCTTCCCTTTAACTTAAATTTCGTTCGCTTGACGGGTTCGCCGTTGGCTCCAAAGAAATACGGCGGATGCGGCGGGACAATATGAGCGAAAGTAAAGGTGGGTTCGCGCAATTTCGCCACCTTCGGAACATTGTCAAAAATCGCCAGAGTTTTCGCGCGCGCGGTGTCTTTAATCAGCCCGAACCAGGTTTCAGCTAATCTTAGCCCGGTCGTCTGCATCATGATTATCTCGAATTCGCTGCCGTAGCCGGAATTTATTTGCAGGTCGGCGTACTTATTGTAGTCAGTCGATGTCCAGCTTGATCGAACATGGACGAAAGTATATCCATTATTTTTCAAGAATTGGGCCACCCTGTTGTTCATGAGCATCTCTAAGGGGATTTTTTTGCTCTCTGTCTGCGTGCCCAGTTTCTTGGCCAAGTAATTTATGTATTCCATATTCAATGAGGACGCTAATGAAAGATAGGTTTGTATGTAGTTGCTGTGGCTCTGCCGGGCGACGTAAAAACCTCGTTTTTCGAGGTAATCATAGAAATTGCTATTATCATAATTGTACACGGTCTTGATGCTGGTTTCGCTGGGGTACGAGTCCAAAATAATATAGTAGATATCAGGTTTGTTCATGTCGACCGGTAAGTGTTTGATGGCGGCCAGGTCTCGAGAGGGCCCGGGCAGTTCCTCAAGGTTTGTAGTCGCGTAAGTGTCTAGACCTATGCTGAAAAGAGAAATCAGAATTATAGTGACGGCGACGACGTTCAAAATGCGCGATACATCGCATAAGGTCCATTTTGTCCGGGCGAGAAATAGCACGGTAACGCCGGAACCGATAATCCAAATAACACTCAATGCCAATTCATTGTCAAGTCCGGCAGGTTTCCAGGTCTTAGTGGCTTCCGCGACATGTCCGAACGAAAAGAACTGGATCAAAAAGACCGACACAGCCAGGCTCGCCTTGACACTGCTTTTCAGAAAGAATCGCATAATGAAGAAGAGCGCTAGAGCCACAATTAGCGACGCGAAGAGAAACGGTAATATCTGGCTGAAAGTCACCTCAGCAATATTGAACTGATAAAGGAAGATGATCGGGAACGCCGCCAGTAAGAACGTGTGGGCTATCAGTGCTCTTTTCATGTTCTAGTCGGTTTTCATTGTCATTAAATAGAGCACTCGCTCAGAATCTTTTACCGTTACAGAATCAACAATCTTGAAATGATGCTCAAAAGACGATTCAAAATTCTGTTGTGTGTAATTTGGAAAGATATCCTCGCGAGTCGCCAGAAGCCTCTGGACCTGGGGATCTTGTTTGGGAACAAACTCAATCGCGAGATTATCGCAGATATGCTTGAAGAAGTCAGCGATCATGTTAAGCGGTAAGTTGTTTGAGATGGCCAGATGGTGGATGAGCGCCAGGGCGAACACCATATCGACGGGCCCGCGTTCCACAAAAGACATCCTCTCCCGGTGCTGCCAGCCGATACCGGGGCTGGGATTGCTGAGGTCCAGCACGAGAGGGAGCAGGTGTGTTTCCTGGTTCTCCTTGGTCAACAGATAGTTTTTCTCTACCGCCAGAGAGTCTATGTCGAACGCGGTAGTCTGAATACCGCGGTCAGAGGGTATCCGGCTGAAAACACCTGTGTTGGCGCCTAGGTCCCATAAGTTTTTCGGATGGACTTTGTCAAGAAAACCACCGAGGATCGCCTTCTTGTGTTCGAGTGCTCCGTCGGAATAGTTATGCTTGTCATAATAATCGCCCCATTCTGAACCGGCCGGCCGCCACTTAAGTCTCTTGATGGCTGAGTTCAGATTATCGATGAGACCCAGTAAGGCCAAGCGACCCATCCGATGATTTGTTCTTTTAATCTCCTTGCCGCTGAATTGGCGCTGGCTTCGAGCATGCAGATGCACGTGCGAAAGTAGAGAAAAATTGAAACGGGTCCGGAATCTTAATAGAGAGCTGGCCAGGTCTAAAGGCACTCCGTCTATATAAACGCTAGAGAGCCGGCTTAGTTGTATGTTTGTGTGTGCCATAAGGGCAAGCGGCGCTAGAAAGTGTTGGCAGAATTGTCTATAGGCTATCCAGGGCTGACCTTCCACATGTTTTTCAAAAGAGAGAGTATCAATCAGTACGGGCTTACCTTCCAGGAACTGGATATTGTAGGCGCTGCAGTCCTTCAGCGACATTCCGAAATCAAGAGCTTTCTTTTGGATCGCCAATGTTGTGAGGGCGGCATCTTTGAGCTGGCTAAAACTCCATTCATACGGATACGATATAAATGGTACTAGCTGCGGCTTGATTATTTTATAAGCGCCATTTGAGCGGGCGAATTCGAGGCTGACTTCATCATGGGCAACTATTAAGCCCTGCTCAACCAGATTTTCGTAGAGACCGGATTCAAGTAAATGATCATAATGACTTTGATAACATTCATTAACCTGGCGATAAAGCAATTCATTATGAAGAAACAGAAAACCACTGGGGTCACGGAAGGAGCTGGGAATCACTTGATCAGGCATATACTTAGCCTTTTTTACGTTTTGAAAAAATACTGACGATAGACTCTTTAATGTTGCTCCAAAACATTTTTATAGCAAATAGGGCGCCCACAAACATTCCTATCGCCATCTGGAAAATGTAGCTACCTGTGCCTAGATCAAGGTAAGCGTAGGCAGGCTGTGGAAAGATCGAGAACAAGAGCAACATAAGGCTGAGTAGTTTGAGCGGCGTTTTAGGTTTCATACAAATATATCCTCCACATACTTGTCCATTTTCTGAAAAAGCAATATCTTGCAAACGCTTTTTAGCCAAGCGTATTTTGCTCTGTCACTCGTTCGACCGTGGTCTGCAAACTCAAGTCTATCACTCTTTTCTTTCTAACACATCGTCTTTGATCTAAAAGCCTCAGGCTTAATATATGCCCGAGAGCGCCACTTTTTGATCAACTAAGGTATTTGGTAAGATGGTAAATATATTGTGTAAATATCAAACCAGTTAGGCAGATGTTTTCCGTGTCCGACTCAAGGGCAAATATAGTTGCAGAAGGGGGTAAGGCATGCTTCAACTTGTTGACATCGGGCGGCAATCGATCGACGCTTACACGGAAATAGCCGGGCCCGAAATAATTGAAGAACTTCGCGAGGTGGCCAAGCACCTTCAAGGTCTGCGTGTGGTCCACATAAACGCCACTGCCTATGGTGGCGGCGTATCGGAACTCCTGAGGTCCATGGTGCCCCTCGAAAAAGATCTGGGTCTTGACGCTGAATGGCGAATAATATTTGGTGAGGAAGCTTTCTTCAAGGTTACTAAGAAGATCCATGACGCTCTCCAGGGCGGGAAAAACGATTTGAGCGCCGCAGAGAAAGAGACCTTCCTGAATTACAATCTGATAAACGCGCGCAAGCTCGACTCAAAAAACTATGACGTTATCATCATCCATGACCCGCAACCAGCCGCTCTTCGGGAGATTATCAACCATCACGAAAGCATAAAATGGGTCTGGCGCTGTCATATTGACACCTCCGAAGCTAATCCTGAGGTCTGGTCGTATATGAAAGAGTTCATCATGGGTTATCAAAAAACGGTCTTCACCATGAGAGAGTTTGTGCCGCCGGAATTTTTGCATCCGGAAATCGCCATAATTCCTCCGGCCATCGATCCGTTGAGTCCTAAGAATATGGAGCTTAGCCAAGACATGACAACCAGGATACTGGCTTGGCTCGGCATATTTCCGGGAGAGCCTTTCATCACTCAGGTGTCACGTTTTGATAAATGGAAAGACCCCATGGGAGTCATCGATGTCTACCGCATGATCAAAAAAGAAATGCCTGAAATACATCTGGCTCTTGTCGGATCCATGGCTTTAGACGACCCCACAGCCTGGGAAATCTACTCGAAATTGACGGAACTTGACATGCAAGACCCGAATCTTCATGTTCTGACAAACTTGACGGGTGTGAGCAACATGGAGGTTAACGCTTTCCAAAGGAGATCTAAAGCGGTCATCCAGAAGTCGATAAGAGAGGGCTTTGGGCTCGTCATATCGGAGGCGCTGTGGAAGGGGACACCTGTAGTTGCCAGGCGGGCAGGCGGAATTCCCATGCAATTGGAAGACGGCGGCGGCTTTCTGGTGGATTCAACCGAGGAGTGTGCCGCGCGGACATTGGAGATACTGAAGGACGAAAACTTGGCCCGCTCTTTGGGCCAAGCCGGTAAAGAGAATATCACCAGAAACTTTCTAGTTACGCGGTTGCTCAAAGATGAGTTAGAGCTCCTTAAATCACTTCTGTGATCTTAGGACCGCTGTTTTCTTCCCAACCCACCCCCGATTGAGTGCTCGTTAACGAACCTTTCGTCACGTAACTATAAACATAGTAGGCGTTTCTGCCGACACAAACAGTGTACCTATAAATAAGGTAGTACGAATAAGACCCGGTTTTAGTAGGCTGAGTGGTTTACGGAGGCACACCACTTTCAAAGGAAGATCGATAAATAGAAGGGTGAATGGTGTCGCGCTTCATCAACATTTTCAAAGATTCCAAAGGCATGACCATGATCGAGCTCACCTTTGCCAGTGTCGTTCTCCTGGCTTCCATCACAATGATGGTGGCGATGTTTGACACCGCCATAAATATCTATAGCTTCACAACGGCTCGTTCACTCGCTACTCAACTAGCGAATGAGGAGATGGAAAACATTAGGAGTCTGGCTTATGAGCAGGTATATAATGACGTTCCCACAGCTTGGCCCGATGATTCGGACCTGAACACAGATACGGATCCACCAAAATATATAGGTGTCGGCAATGACAGCGAGACTGTGCTTCGTACTATTGTCACTTCTGACACGGCGAATGGTTTACTAGTGGAAAGATCAACATCCCGCAAGAATATCAATTTTACAGTGCGCAAATATGTTCTGTGGGTTGAAGATGCTACTAACACTCAGGCTTTCAAGCGTCTGATTGTTAAGATAAATTGGCAAGACGGCAAAATTCCGGGAAAGATAATGTTCGCCACCAATTATTCCAAAGAAGACGAGGTGGAACCTCGTCCAAGCGTGACTATCTTGGGTGTCCGGTCGACTAATTTCGATTATTTCAGAGATATGAGCCTGGACACGACAATGGGCGTGGATGACTCGATACGCGGGCCCTTGACCGGGGCCATTACACCGATCATTTTTACCCGGGCGAGCGTTAATAGTGCTAAAGCTACCGGTATTACGAAGGTTGTATACACCCTTTATTATCCAAACGGTAATGTGGCCGCGACCTATGAAGTCACCAACCCCGACGCAGACGGGAATTATCGCTGGGCACTGAATACGACCGCTTTTAGCGACGGCTCCGGCTATCTGATCAAGGCCGAAGCAATCGATTCGCAGGGCAATAGTGACATCGATGCTCTGCGGGTCAACATTGACAATACGGCGCCCGTTGTTCCCACTAACATTGACGCCGATAACTTTCCGGACTCCGCCATGAGAGTCGAAGTTACATGGGACTGGTTGCCCCCTGTAGAAGATGCCCTTCCGGTCATCAGCAGATTCATCGTCTATCGCAGGCAGAGCTCCGGCGGCTGGACCCAGCAGGCAGCTCTGCCGGGGGAAGTCACACAATTTATAGATACCGATGCAGCTGGTCGCAATACTTACCGGATAAAGGCGGTTGACACCGCCGGCAACACAATAATGAGCGCAGAGCGAGAACGAATAAATATAAAATCAAGCCCGACAGATTTGTGGCCTCCTTCGTCTGTGTCCACAGCGACAGCCCAAGCAATAAGTTGGAAGACAGCGGAACTAATCTGGACACCGGTGACAGATGTCGGCAGTGGAGTGGCAGGCTATTCCTGGCAGTCGACGCAAGACTTAGTTCATTGGACAATTGTCGGTCAATCACTTGACCTGGTTAATAATCCGGTAATTTACCAAGACCCGGGGTTGAAGCCTGGAAAAACATATTATTATACGCCGTATGCGTTTGATGAAGAAGGAAACGAATCATATCCGACGATCAGCAAGACGATCACTACCCCGATGAGGTAACAAGTTGAAACGACTAATATCGAAGCTGTATGAACAGTCAGGCTATACGCTTATTGAGGGCACGATCGTATTGTCGGTATTGGTTGTTGTCATGAGTGCCGGTTATTCACTGCTGGATGTGAGTTATGGCATGACCACAATGGCCTATGACGGTTTTGAGGCGCAGAACCAGGGGCGACAAGTTCTGAGCAGCATAACCAAGCACCTCCGTCCCGCGCAAAATATGAGCGTCTCGGGCGTGCCAATATTGTACGCTAGCAATACCGGTGAATTCATCGATATTAAAGTCGACACAGACAAAGACGGAATCGAGGAGATAGCCCGTATTCAGCTTGATCGCGAAGCGGAGCAGATTATTTTGTACACAGATAGTCCGGACACTGACGGAAAGTATAATTATCAGAACGCCGGAAAAATGTATCTTCAACAATATCGGTTACCGCCTCAGGCGGGCGATTGGGACGCAGTTGAAGTTCTGGCGTCGCGAATAGTCAATAAGCCCCCTGATAGTACATCAACGTCCAGTCCATGGTTGGCCCAGACTGCCATTACCGATGGAACGAAAGACTACCGGCTTTTTACTTTCTATGGAGAGAGCTTTTCAGCACCCCTTGATACCGTTTCCTTGGGCAGCGTCTGGGTCAATTACGTCCGCGGGATCAAACTCTTCTTATGGACAGATGTCCAGCCGATGAAGATACCCTCTCCATTTGGGATGCACACAAATGTTCATTTGCGAAATATTTCGGGAGAATAAATGATCAACTTATTGAGAAATGAAAAAGGTGCGGCGCTTATTTCAACCCTGGGTGTGCTGGTTGTAGTTGCGATATTGGGTGCCGGCGCGCTGACATACGCCGGCGGTAGCTTAAATCAAACTATGTGGGATCAGGCGTCGCATCAAGCTTTTAATGTCGCCGAAGCCGGATTTGACCAAGCCGTCGCACGTGCGAGAGAGGGGACTCTTGACGAAGACTTTGTCGCCATACTGCCGAATGGCGAAGCTTCTGTCACCGTCACGAAACTGGGCGGTTTTTTCTTTAGCGTTAAATCAGTCGGTGCCCATCCCACTCTCAGCGAACCCAAAGCCTTAAGGGCGGTTGCAGGAAAAATCACAGCCATTGGAGCCTATGAAGTCTTGTTCGCTGACGGGGCATCAGGTATCGTTTTAGGAAGCACAAAGATAGACGGGCCTCTTTACGTGCGAGACTATCTGGGGCTTAGTGGTGACGGAGCGTTTACCGGTGGGCCGCTTTTCATTAAGGACAATCCCGCTACCCCCGCCAGAACTGGTGACCTAGAACTCGGGGGCAGCTCATCAGTAGGCACCGCAGCAGACCCGATCTTTGCTTTTATTGACGGGACATATCCTGCTTCTAGTCCAAACTTACATACAGTTGAAATCTTCCGCGATGTACCGGAGCTGGATATGCCCGTGATAACCGATTCTCTTGAAGATATGAACGGCCAGCGTGATCTCGCGGAACTGATTATCGATGATGACGGGCTAACCAACGGCAGCAACCCGCTCACTTTTGACAAAAACGCGAGCGCGGTGACGTATGGCAGCTATCCGGCCGGGCCTTACCTAAAATGGGAAAAGCCAACAAATAAGAAACGGATACTCAGGATTAAAGGATCAGTATTTGTCGACGGCCCCGTAAGCCTGGGGGCTACTCAGATTGATTTAATTGAATATTATGACAAAGGAACCATTATCGCTAACGGGCTGATCGCTATCAACAGCGCGTTTATGCCGTCGGTAGTCAGTGATTTTCCCGCCAGTACCGCCGTCGGGTTGTTGACGGGGAGTCAAGTCGACATCAATCCTAAAACCGGGGCTTCAGTTTACGCGCTAGTCTATGCGTACCAGCAGATCAACTTCGTCAGACAACAGGACTTCTACGGTAGCGCAATGACCCAAGTCATGGATGTTCGGAACAATCCGTTCCTCCACATTGTCGAGGATTTATCGGCATGGGACTTGCCCCCTGGCATGCCTAAAGTCGCCCCTGCGACCTCAGTTACAGATTGGAAAGAAGTTCCACCATAAGGCGCGAGTCGATGAAATCCTGTCTCCGCTCAGTGGAGTTGATCTCGGATAGCTTTTATGTTCCCGTCAAAGAACTCATTGGTGACCCAGTCGATGAGTTGCTTTCCCACTTCACTCCGTGACTTCTTCGAGTGGTAAAGATATGGAGTTTTTTGAGCGGCGGCTTTTCTTTGAAGCCAGCCTTTCTTTTCGAGAGAGGTAAAGATAGTCAGCAACGTTGAATATGCTAGCCTCTTTTGAGTGTAGAGAGCGTCAAACGCATCTCTTACAGTTGTCGCTTTTTCCCCGGCCTCTTCCCGGTTCCAAACAAAGCGCAGTATGTCTAATTGAAGCCTACCCAGCCCAAGCGGGACGGATGTTGTTTTTTTTCTCCTCATGGTTCTTCAGGGCCATTTTGCCCAATTTCTTAAATAACTATCAATATATATCGCACACCGAACCGGCCAATCCTTAACCGATCAGTGCAAACTGTTTTTTGGGAGCCTGGCAAATTGGACAGACATCCGGTGCCTCGCTTTCGACCGTGTTTCCGCAGACCGCGCAGACATAGTAGTCGGTGTTTGCGCTACTCATATCAGCCAACGCTTTCTTGTATAGATCCGCGTGGATTCTTTCGACTGCGTTGGCGATCGTAAACGACCTGATAGCTTGTTGATCGCCCTCGGTTTGCGCTTCTTCGATAAAACCGGGGTACATGGATGTATATTCGTGCGTCTCTCCATCAATGGCAACCGTTAAGTTCTCTTCGGTAGTGCCTATGTTCCCCAAAACTCGCATATGGTTAAGAGCGTGCACGGTCTCTGCCGCGGCCGCCGCCCTGAAGAGTTTTGCTACCCCGGCATGTCCTTCCTTATCCGCTTTGCGCGCGAACGCTGTATAAGCGCGGTTGGCCTGCGACTCTCCGGCGAATGCTGCTTTCAAATTATCTTTTGTGCTCATTTGACCTCCATTTTTCATGACTTATTCCGTGCCTTTACTTTATCGCTAATTGCATGGTCTTCGCAAACGGGATTTTCTAAGAGAATCTTAACTTGGTAACAATTGTTGACCGTACAGAGCCAATTCCTGTTATATTGTATCTTTGTCCATGCGAAAATTTTAGAAAATGCTCACCAACCAGGGTCGAGCTTAAGAAAGTTGGAAAATAATGAGAGAAGAACTTGAAATACTACTTCATTTATTTATTATTTTCGCTGCTGCCAAGATTTTCGCGGAGATCTTTACACGCATCAAACAACCGATTGTCATCGGCGAGCTTATAGCCGGGGCGGTCATTGGCGCCCACGGTTTAGGGTTGATCAGCACTACTCCTGTAAATGACGCTATTGCTGAACTTGGAGTTATTTTTCTCCTTTTTCTGGTGGGGCTTGAGACTCGCATGGACGACATGAGAGAGGTCGGCCGGCCGGCCATTCTGGTCGGTTTTTTCGGTGTTCTCATTCCTCTGATTATGGGTTATGGTCTTTACACTCTATTTGGTTACGACTCGATTCGTTCACTATTTATGGGAACAGCACTCGTAGCAACAAGTATTGGTATAACAGCGCGGGTTTTGGGAGACATGGGGCTCCTCAAGCATAGAACCAGTCGAATTATTTTAGGCGCGGCCATTCTTGATGATATCCTCGGATTACTTGTGTTGGCGCTGGTTTCAAGTCTGGCCAAGGGCGGTTTCAATTATGTTGAATTTATCATACTGGTTGTCGAAGCCGTCTTTTTTGTACTGTTCCTGACGACTCTCGGGCCGAAACTGGCGGGCAGGCATATCCATAAGTTCATCGATCGTCTTCGCATCAGCGAGGCGCCGTTCGCGATCGGGATAATTCTGGTTCTCGGTTTATCTGTGTTGGCTGAATATATAGGTTTAGCTGCTATTATCGGCGCCTTCTTGGCCGGGATAGTGCTTTCGGAGACTAAAGACTTTCTAGATTTGGAAAATAAGTTTCGACCGGTCGGTAACCTGCTTATACCTATCTTCTTCGTAGTCATGGGCACCAAGTTCGACATACTGGGTCTTTTAACCCCCTCGACCATTATCATATTGATGCTGACGGTTATCGTAGCTGTTGTCAGCAAGATGATAGGCTCGGCCATTGGCACAATCGGTCTTGGCTTCAAGACAGCGCTGCAGACCGGAATAGGCATGGTTCCTCGGGGAGAAGTCGGTATCGTCGTCGGCACAATTGGTCTTTCTTTGGGAGTCATCGGGAAAGATCTTTACGGCATAGTCTTAGGCATGTCAATTCTCACCACTGTCGTTGTCCCGCCGCTCTTGAGTTTGGCCTTCAAAGGTGAGCGGAGGTCTAATAAGAAAACAACGAGTCCGCAAAACGTCCTTTAATTTTGCTGAAATTCACCCTTAATAGAAAAACAGCGGCCCCATTGAAGAGGCCGCTGCTATCTTTATACATTAATGCCTAAAGCTGCCATCGATCAACTTCCCGGTGAAGAATAAGTGTAATCAATAACAATATTTCCGGCCTTTAAATTAATATCAGCAGCGCTTAGCCAAACATAGACATAGTAAGAATAGGCACTATTGTCGATGGTGGCGCTGCCAATGCTGGTGTCCTGCGATACCTGCCATGCGCTGGCATTGGCTGAGACTGGAGTTTCACCCAAATCGTTAGCTGCATTGGCAAGATGACTTACTCTGCTCAGTACCGCATAGGTAATACCGCTGGAATTGTCCTTGTGGGAATATCGCAGCTTGATGACTCTGGCTCCGTCAGGTAGATAGACTGCGGCTCGAAAGCCACCAGTTCCAGTTATCAAACGAATACTCTGAGCACGGCTGTAATCAATATTATCCGAGTTTGGTGTCAAAGCAGCCACTGGAATCGATAGATATCCGGTTTTAGTAGAGTATCTGATCTTTGAGTCGGCCATATAATTGATGTGCTCGGTGCGGATGGCCCGTTTGCCTATCTTTCCTCTTTTTACCGCTCGCGGGGCAATCCTGTCGGTTGTCACGGCCTTATTGCGGATATCTGCGGATCTGATTGAATGGTCCTTGATTTCTCTTGTGCCAACTGAGTTGGCCATTAAAGCCAAGGCTGGCATAGCCACCATAAGCACAAGGGAGAAGACCGCTATATATGTCATTGTCCCTTTGACCATAAGTTTCTTCAGTGTCTGTCTGTTCATCTTTCAACCACTCCTTTTTAATTGGTCCCTATTTACGATGTCCTAAGTTGATTTTAGAAAAAACCACCTCCTGCTAGAATGAAATAATAAAAGTCTTTTGTGTTGAAATCTTCGTTAGCGATGAGTGTTTTGGCTTTGAAGGTCTTTGTTTGTCAGTAGAGTCTGCGACGGCTAACAGCTTAATTATACGGGGGAAATAAGAACTGGGTCAATTAATAGAAACTGGTCTTTGAGTTGGAGGCGACGAAAAGCAGTACGTTTTGGAACTCCGAGTTCGCTAACAATTAGTGCCACTGTGGCACTATCTTCTTTCGGCCCTGGCTTACGCTCAACCCCGCACCGGGGACGTTCCTCAATAGCTACAATTACACTCATGACCAGCATTTCTTTGCACGCAACCGGGGGACGTTCCTCAATAGCTACAATTACACTCGTGACCAGCATTTCTTTGGGCAGGTGAGCGCGCAAGTTTTAGATAGAATTCCAACCATGTTGGGACCGATGACAATTATAAACAAACAGCATAAAGCTGCAACACTTTGTCGGGGCGACAGGATTTGAACCTGCGACCACCGGACCCCCAGAGCGTCTTTGGTGTATGCACCATGTTTTACCAAACAACACTATAAGTTACGTGAACAGCAAGTACAGCAACATTCACTAATCAATGGAATACCGCTATTAACCATGTTTTTCGATGTCTCAGCCACAAATCAGCCACAAGTTTTTGTTTCAATAAGATTCGTTCTTGTGGGCCTTAGTGGATAAGCTTCGAATATTCGCATGACTATGAATTCATACATACACACACTTTGAGAATGGTCTACTCGCATGGAGCGAAGCAATCTGGATTCGGCTTCACGGTTTTGTTGGTATAATTCGAGAAGACGATTACAAAATGTATCAACGTCCGGGCATTTTAATATTAGAAAGGTTGCTAGGGGAACCTCAGGTGACTGGCAAATGAAGATCAAAAATTTATTTAGTTCATCTGGAGAATGGATCGCTTTCTGCAAGCAAAAGTTCATTTATAACACAAAAGGGGATTGGATAGGATGGCTCCCTTGGGACAATAGCGATGCCGTTGATGTGGACGGAGAGTATCTTGGGACAATATATGAGAATAGGTTCTATTACTTTTTCAACAAACCTTACCATGGTTACCCTGGTTACCCTGGTTACCCTGGCTACCCTGGCTACCCTGGTTACCCTGGATTTGCTGGCTATTCGTCACTTCCGTATGGTGCTGAAGACATAGATTTGGCAAAATTGGAGGCAAGTTAATGTCTTCGCTGTTCCATCACCACCCGAATAAACCTTGCGCGCAGACATGTGAAAAGGCCTACATTATTCTCTGTAATGCGCATGATACATCAACCTCTCTTCTAGAGAGTTTTAATGAAACTCGGCGAGTAAGGGGTGCACGCGGAACACCTACAGACGAAGAACAGGATCTCCTTAGGGCAATGCTAACCTTTGCAAGTGCTGGATTAGACTCCATGGTTAAGCAACTAGTCAATGACGCTCTTCCTGATGTGATCGAGAGGGAGGAAGGAGCGGCTACGATGTTTGAGAAGTACGTAGAACGGCGAATTAAACAAGGTGAAACGATCAACTATGCGTTACTTGCAAAAATACTGGTCGATCATAAGCCAAAGGGTCGCTTGATAATGGAACTTGTCTCTGAGCTTGCCGGAAATAGTTTACAATCGGTTGACCAACTTCTAAAGGTGGGCGCCTTTTTTAATATTCCATCTAACGAAATATCAACTGACAAAAAGGGATTGCAGGCCATATTTCATGCTAGAAATGAAATCGTGCATGAAATGGATGTTGATTTTTCGCAACATAATAGAAATCGCAGACCTAGAAGAAAACTACATATGATCGGTTTCACTAATGATATTTTTAGGGTCTCGAACTCCTTTCTGGAAAGTGTTGAACAGAAGCTCACAACTTGAATATTTGAGCTAGCTAGTCTGGGCAGGACGTTGTTTGACTTATTTCACGATAATATAAATTTCGTCCCAACTACTGTGTTGCCCTGGCTATACTGGATTTGAACCAGCGACCATCGGTCTCATAGTCGTCAAACCAGGCATTAAAATGGCCTCAAGCCTCGCGGGCGCATTCCGTTCAATATCAGGCAATAAGTGGCCGTAGACATCCATAGTCACTTGAATGCTTGAGTGGCCAAGCTGCTTTTGAATCCATTTTATGTTTTCCCCAGCGGAAATTAGGGCGGCTGCATAGCTGTGCCTAAGATCATGAAAACGGATGCGAGGCAATCCACTACGTTTTAACGCTGCCTCGAAAACCCTGTGGACCATATTTCTGCTATCCATTGGTTGACCTACCTCATTCGGAAAAACTAGTTCAATCTTGTTTTCGTCAAGCTCTACCGCTTGCCTGGCTTGATGTTCTTTAAGGGCCTGGATAACAGGCACTGGAACCGACACACTACGTCTAGAAGCAGCTGACTTTGGTTCATAGAATTTCCCGGCCTGGAGCGTTCGGCGCACGTAAATGCGGTTATTAGCAAAATCTATATCGCCCCACTGAAGACCTAGAAGCTCACCTTGACGAACACCGGTCATACAAGCAGTAAGCATTAAGCAATAATAACGTGTATCAGTGGCTGCTATGAGTTGTTCAACTTCTCCAGGTAATAGGAAGCTCGCTTCCGGTTTTGTGTGAAGAGGTCTCTTGACGAATTGAGCTGGGTTAGTAGACAAATACTGCCATTGCATGGCGGTCTTAAGCATCATTTTTAGGGTGCATAAATGCTTGCCGACGGTGGCCGCTGATATGTCTTGTGTCATTAGGTGTGCTTTAAATACCTCAATGTCCTCGGTTGAAATATTTCTTAATTTCCGGTCACCAAAATAGGGAATAATGCGTTTCTCTAGATGTTCTCGGTAGCTTGCCAAAGTGTTTGGACGGACATTAGCAGCATGCGCTGCAAGCCACTTAACCGCCATGTTTTTGAATGAGATATCTTTTAGTTCGCGATAATCTCTATGATGTACTTGCGTCAGAGCGGTAGCAAGCGCTTTTTCCGCGTCTACTTTGCGAGTGCCTGCAGTTTTATAGTGGCGTTTGCCTTCTTGGTCGATGAACCGTATTGCGTATCTTATACCGTTTTTACCTTTTCGCTTGATTATGCTTCCTCTCACTTTACTTTCCTCCTTGTTTTCAAAGCTGGCTTTGGTTTCTTTTGACGATGACGCCTAACTCTTTCACGGGTGGAGCATGTTTCATCGCAGTAAATTTGTTTAGACACACGTGGAAGAAAATGCACTCTGCATGGCAAACTGGCACAGCGTCGAATTCCTTTGTCCTCGGCCACAAGATCAGAAAAGACAGCGTAAAGCTCCTCAAGAAATGAAGCTGCGACTGAAAGATCACGTGATCGCGTCAAATCCTCATTGTGGATTATCGGGATATCTTTTAAGAAGAAGTTTAGCGAAAAGGCTAGGTGTGACTTGCTATAATCGAGCAGAGCATCAAACTCAAGATGTTCAATCTCCTCTCGCCATCCAGTTGTTTGCGTTGGATGCGAGCACGTTAATACTTGTGCTCTGACAAGTGCATTGACTAATAGCGATCTTTTTCTTCGCTGGATCGCATTATATAGGCCAACCAAAGAACGCAGACGTCGAACTTCCCATACAAATAGGCTTAAAGGTTCACGATCTGCGAGAATCTGATGAGCAGCTATGAGATCATGAACAATCCCTCGATCCCCGACGGTCTGACGTCGCTTTCTTGGCAGTTTGTATGGAAAGTAAGTTTCTAGAAATTCTTCAGCGTCAGGGCGATCCGGCGGTCTGTAATTTATTGTTCCGGAAATTTCTAGAGGTTTTTCGGCACCGGATTGATTCGGCAGGCCCGGCTTTTCGACTCTCAACACTGATGGAGTATCCGGAAGACCGAGCGCTTGAAAAGCTCCTCGCCTGAATCTCAAGCTGCCGTCTTTATCTATCGCATAATACCAGCGCACAAGATCGAGCAAGCCATATTTATTCACAAATTCTTGTGTAGCTGAATGATTGGATTCTCGTACAGCCAACAGTTCGAGCAAAATGTATTGGTTTTGAGATGGTGTATTAAGAGACCAAACCGGCAGGGCCCTTGGGCTAGGGACGACCCCAAGCTCATAATGGTTTGTCGCCTTATTAGATGCGGATTCTGATAGCAGGTAGTCGTTTTGTAACGCCTTTTTCATAATGCTCACCTTAATTCTAAAGACAATATCAAGCACAGAGCCGATACCTGCACAGTAGAAAGCTTTTACTGTAACTCTTGCAGGTGTGCAAACCGTTACTATAGAATAATATCGAGATCAATACTATTTGTCAAGACTATTCAATGGGAGGGGTAGCATGGGCCACATACTAAAAATGGAGCTTGTCAGGAGGGACCAAGGTTTATTGCAGCGAGATATAGCCGAGCAGGTAAAAGTTCACCCGTCATTAATTTCGGCGGTGGAGCGCGGTGCGGTCAAACCATATCCTAAATTAGCGCGCAAACTCGGTGTTTTGCTGGGAATAAAGCCGGAGCAACTTCAAGAACCGGTGGAGGTGAGTTCAAGTGAATAATCAGTTGGTTACCGTAAAGCAACTTTGCGAAAGACTAAGCTGCGAATCATCTTATGTTTACCGCTTAGTCCATGAGCGCCGCATACCATTTATAAAGCTTGGTCACAGGCAACTTAGGTTTGACCAACATGAGATTGACGCTTGGATAGCTGATCGGGCGTGTCAGCCTGATATCTACAGAGGGTGAAAATGGGCGCTAAGCGTAAAAGAAAATATTCGGAAAACGGTAGACACAAACTAATCCAACTCGCAATTCCAGCCGGTTGTGACGAGCACTATTTTGCCTATTTTATGCATCGAGGGCCAAAGACGAACTTTCGTCCGACAAGTCTCTTAACTGCGCGGGAACTTGATGCTGGCTGGCGGCAGGATCGCCACGGGACCATCGCCCCAGGGATCGCTTCATGAGTGACCCGCTTGAACTCTATAGCCAAGCCAAACAGTTGCCGGTTCAATTTCTCGAAGAACATGGCGTTAGGGCTAACGGTAACAACTTGGAAATTCCATATCTCGACAAGAATAGACAGCCTTTTAGAAGTCGATTGAGAAATGGAGCTAAGCGCTGGTGGGGCAAAGGCCAAGGAACTTTGCCTTACGGTATTTGGCTGCTCAAGCCCGGTGGGTTTTGTATAATCGCCGAAGGTGAAAGTGATTGTCAAACTTTCCTTTTGCATGAGCTCCGAGCCATTGGGATACCAGGCGCTACTTGCTTTCAAACAGAATGGACAGAATACATTAAGGCTTATCCTACGATCCTTATTTGCCATGACAATGACCTAACCGGCGGCGGCATGTTTGTAGAAAAGACTTTGGCCGGTCTTAAGGAAGGCGGTTATGCCGGACAGGTCAAAATCATTCGCGCACCGTATGGATGCAAAGACTTTAACGATCTTCACTGTCAGGCCCCTGCTAAATTCAGAGGCGAGTTTGTCAAGATCGACACCGCCACGCCCTCAGAACCCATTAGCGAGATGAATAACAAGGCCGAAGGCAAGAAGACACAAGCACAGCGACTTATAGAGTTAGCTTCTGATGTGGAGTTCTTCAAGAACCAAAACAATGATCCCTATGCAACCATACAGGTTGGCAATCATAAAGAAAATTACGCGGTTAAGTCTACCAATTTTCGAAGATGGCTTACCGGCCGTTTCTATAATACTGAGGGCACGGGGCCGTCAAGTAACGCTTTAGTGGATGCCTTGAACACGTTGACCGCCCGCGCCAGTTTTGAAGGCTCGGAGTACCTGGTACATATACGCATAGCTGAGCATGATGGCGCTATCTATCTTGATTTAGCAAATGACGATTGGGACGTGGTTGAGATCACTCCTGATGGTTGGCAAATTGTGGCAAGCTCGCCGGTCAAGTTTATTCGACCTCGCGGTACGCAATCGGTGCCATGTCCGGTTACCGGCGGCTCAATCGATGAACTAAGAAGCTGTATCAACTATCCAGATGAAGACGGTTTTAAATTGATAATGGCGTGGCTTGTCGCTGCATTACGGCCGGATAGGCCTTTCCCAATTCTTGCCCTACAAGGGGAACAGGGAAGCGCAAAATCAACCACGGCAAGAATACTCCGCTCTCTCATTGACCATAACAGCGTTAATGTCCGATCGCTTTCCAGGACTGAGCAAGAACTTGTCATTGCGGCAAACAATAGCTGGGTGCTTTGTTTCGATAATCTATCGGGCCTACGACCCTGGTTTTCTGATGCTTTATGTCGTCTGTCAAGCGGCGGCGGTTTTTCGGCGCGTGAATTGTATACCGATTCTGAAGAAGTTCTTTTTAACGCTACACGTCCGGTTATCTTAAACGGCATTGATGACATAGCGACCCGCCAAGACCTAATAGATCGGTCGCTGGTTCTTACACTGCCGCCGATTCCGGAAGAAAAACGCCAACTTGAAGCTGCTGTTTGGGCCAAATTTAACGAGGCCCGGCCTAAAATTCTTGGCGCATTGCTTGATGCTGTGAGCATGGCGCTAAAGCGTTTTGATGATGTCAAGCTATCAAGTTATCCTCGTATGGCTGACTTCACTCAATGGGTGACGGCAGCAGAACCTGCTTTAAACTGGCCGGAAGGCTCGTTTGTGGCCGCTTATAACGGCAATCGTGAAGAAGCTAATGAGACAGGGCTTGATGCCGATCCAGTGGCGGTAGCCGTTCGGGCGTTGCTTGAAAAACAAGAAGCCTGGGAAGGCACGGCAACCGAATTGCTACAAGAGCTTGCAGACTATACGACTGAGAACGTAACGAAGTCCAAAGCCTGGCCTAAACCTAACAAAATCAAACAACGACTGAGAAGACTTGCCGCCGGACTTAGGGCAATTGGCATTAAACTTGAGCTTGATTACCGACAAAACAACCAGCGACTCATAGTCATTCAAAAAGTTGCGAAAAGAGCCGTCACAACTGTCACAACCGTCACCGAACAAGTTAAACCACAGGTCCATACACTTCTTAATGGTGACGATGCAAGTGACGGCAGTGACGATACCATCCCAAACCCTGAAAAGTACCGTCACCATCATAAACCAAGCTCAGAGATTAAAGGTGACGACAGTGACGGCAGTGACGATAAAGAACGGCCAGTTTCTTCAGATGCATCGGAAAACAATATCCAGCTCCTAAAAGATACTTTTGACGCTGTCCAAGTCGATTCCGGCAAGGTGCCATTTTAGCGTCGAATGCATCGAGCATGTAGGAACAAATACCTTAAGGAGTAAAGAAAAGCGCTTAGAAACGATTACAGCGCTTAGTTTACCAGGGAGGATGTAACATGGAAGGTTATTGTAGACATTGCGGCCAACACGGTAAAGTATCGAGGCGCGGGGTTTGCCCGCGTTGTGCTGAAATCCGTATAAGGGCAAATCTCGACCAACTGAGACAAAAGAGGAATGCCACGCTTCGCACCGAGACTGAGGAATCTGTTACGCAGACCTAAAACCCCTAGAGCAAGAGTCTACCGTCGGAATAGGATCAAGCCAAACCAGAGCCGCGAGTCTGGCGCATCTGGTAAGAGAAACTTAGTTACGGTCCATAATTAATTTTTACTGTTTTGCCTGGATACAAGACCCGGACGCTACGACCAGGTAACCCCCGGACGCTACGACCAGGTAACCCCCGGACGCTACGACCAGGTAACCCCCGGACGCTCCGACCAGGTAACCCCCGGACGCTACGAACAGGTAACCCCCGGACGCTACGACCAGGTAACCCCCGGACGTGGTGTATCACCAGTTCTGACAATCTCGGGAACGATATACTTGCGCTTTATTCTGCTGATTTTGCGAACGAAGTGATTAAAAAGGCATGTGATTTTTGACCTGTATGTCTATTAATTAATAGAATGGTAGAATGTGTAGAAGAAAAATAAATAAGAATG
>SDBV01000313.1_pt1 | contig 68333 bp, 52 predicted proteins | sample 2277081 | NCBI WGS metagenome assembly SDBV01 (sample SAMN10402039, study PRJNA504765) | marine sediment metagenome | isolation source: marine sediment core GS10_PC15, 223 cmbsf | place: Arctic Ocean: Southern Knipovich Ridge | collected 2010
GCGGACCGTGTTTCCAAGGCGCCGGTCCGTGTCACCTGAGATCACAGATTATGTTTCGGAACGAGCTGGAAGTGTAACCCAAGCTCCCGGTCTAAAGTGTTACCCAAGAAACCGGTTGTACACAGTGCATTTCGCGCTTCGGACCCTCCGGAAGGCGATTTATCTGAGTACAACTCGCGCCCGGGAGCCTGCGGAAGCCGAGTTGCACAGTGCAATTCGCGCTTCGGACCCTCTGTAAGACGATTCATCCGTGAACAATTCGCGCCCGGGAGCCTCCTGAAACCGATATGCACAGTGTGATTCGCGTTTTGGAGCCTATGGAGGCCGTGTTGCGCAGTGCAGATCGTGTCCAGTACCCCTCTGAAACCCGATATGCATAGTGCAATTCGCGTTTTGGAGCCTATGGAAGCCGAGTTGCACAGTGCATTTCGCACTCTGGACCCTATGGCAGCTGATTATCCTGAAATCGGGGAGCGACCAAACCGCCAGGAGTCACCTATTTCGACCACCTGTTGAGCCGCGTCGGCCTTCTCCACCAGCCCGTTATCGATCTCCACGTTCCCGAGAAACTCGCCCGAACGCAGGCTGACGGAGTAGGTGGAGGAGAAGAGGTGGTGGAAGGTGAAGGCTGGCTGGATCTAATGTCTCCGATACCTTCGACAGAGGTCGAGGCGCTATTCCCCACCGTGGCCGAGTCCAAGGTCAAAGAAGACGAGCCCGCCCTGGCCTGAGGGGATCGATTTTCGACCGACAGATCGTTCTCCTGTATCCCTGGATCTAATGTCTCCGAGACATTAGACAGAAGACCGTCGTCGCAGGGCTACCCGCCGTCGCAGGGCTACCCGCCGTCGCTAAAGCTATGGCGAGGCAGGTGGCGAGGCAGGCGGCGAGGCAGGTGGCGGGCAGGCTCCGGATCTTTGGAGTTAGATTAAGACCGGATCCTACGGTTGATATTCGTACGCCCCCATGTCCGAGTACTCTACACAGGAGTCCAGCCCAGCGTCACCGCAGTCGAAGACGTTTCCGGCGTCCGGATGGTCGTATCTGGCGTTGCCGAGGTAGTCGATCTCGGGCGAGTGAAACCCGTCTGCCGCATCAACGCAGGGAGAGTCGCCCGCAACTCGAAAATCCTCGGCGGCCTCGTCGACGAAAAGGGGATCGAGGCTCGTATTACCGATCCCGGCAAAGCCGCCCTCCACATCGCTGTACGCGACGTTTGCCGTGCCGTGTATCTCATCCGGCGTGTTGCTCCAGAAAATGCTGTTGAAGATCTCGGGCAGCCCGCCCGATTGAACCCAAATCGCCCCGCCGCCACCTGATGTAACGCCTAGCAAAGCGTCGTTGTTGATGAAGGTGCAGTTGGAGATCAGCGGTGTGCCCGCGGAACCACAATAGACTGCCCCTCCAAATCCCTGCCAGTTGTCGCCGAAACCGGTAGCGGAGTTGCCGAAGAAGACACAGCTCGCTATCGCCGGTGAGCCGTTGGAGATGTAGATGCCTCCACCTGACCACGAATAGTTGTCTCGGAAATAGCAGTTCTTTACTGTTGGTGAGGAGTTTTCGATCAGCATGCCGGCACCGGCACTGCGACTTTCGCCGTCTTCCAGGGCCCGTCCGTTGGTGATCGTGAACCCGTCGACAATCGAGTCATCGGCTCCGGTAACCACGTGGAACACCCGCTGACTGTAATCGCTGGCGATATTCATCCGGCCGTCTAGCACCGTTGGGTTCTCGATCCAATCGCGCTCGCTGAGCAGTTCCTCTGCGACCGAGAAACCGCCGTAGAGCGCCACTCGGGATCTTAGCTGCAAGGTATCTGTCTTGTCGGTCTTGAAGATGAAGTACATGCCTTGGGCGACCCACACTTGACAGTCCAAATCACAGTCCAGGGTTGTGCAATAGGCCGAATCGATGGCCTCTTGAACATCGTTAAACGCCGTGGGCCAGGAGAACCCATCGCCGCCTTCGGCGAGGGAGACGTCTACCCGGCGAATGCAGGGTTCGCTGCAATCCCCGGATTCACAGCTGTCGGTATCTGTGGTGGTGTCGGAGTCCGTATCCACATCCGTGTCCGAATCGGAATCGGAGTCTGTGTCGGTCGTCCCACTGTCGATGCCGTCCGTTGGGTCATCCGAGCAGCCGGTGAAAACCACGAGCAGCACCAGACCCATTAGTAGGGGCGCATCTATGTATGCGCCCTTAAATTTCGTAGTCATCTTCACCCACCTCCATCTGTTGGGGTGATCATACCATCCTTGGAGGACGTTTGTCCGCCTCCGCAATTAAGAGGACAGGCTACCCGCCTTCGCCAAGGCTTCGGCGAGGCAGGCTCCGGATGAACGAGGTCGTCTGACGATTGTCCTGCTTCGGCGGCCCTTCGCAGGATCTTTGGAGTTAGATCAAGATCGGTCCTGCGTCGGAGATCAGGGCGCCCACACGCCGTCGCGCAAGCGCTATGGCGATGCAAGCAGGGGGTTGCCCCTACGTTCACATCCCCATCCGGGTCATCATTTTCTGGAGCCCGTATCGTGATACTCCCAAGATCTGCGCAGCTTTTGAGCGCTTTCCCTCGCTCTTCTCGAGGGCCCGGCGGATGAGGCGATTCTTCAATCGTTCGACTTGCTTTTCCATGGCCAGATCCGCCGGATCCTCCATCGAAAAGCTCGACCCCTCCAGGATCCCCTCCGACAAGTGTTCGATCTCCATTACGTCATCGCACAACACAAGCGCTCTCATGATCTCGTTCTCGAGTTGCCGGATGTTGCCCGGCCAGCGGTACGCCATCAAGAACTCGATCACCTGCCGAGAAACGCTCGGCGGGTTGTCGCCGCCGTGTTTCTCGACGAAGTGTCGAACCAGCAACGGTATGTCCTGCACCCTCTCCCTCAGGGCCGGCAGCCTCACCTCCACGACGTTGAGTCTGTAGAAAAGATCCTCGCGAAAACGCCGCTCCTTGACCATCCCGGCAAGATCGGTGTTCGAGGCCGCGACCACGCGCACGTCGACCTTCACCGTGCCGCTGCCGCCTACCGGTCTCACCTCTCCCTCCTGCAATACCCGGAGCAGCTTGGCCTGCATCTCGAGTGGCGTGTTTCCGATTTCGTCCAGGAAGAGCGTGCCGCCGTTCGCCTGGACAAACAGGCCCTTGTTGTCCCTCGCCGCCCCCGTGAACGCGCCGCGCTTGTGCCCGAACAGGATGGACTCGAGCAGCGCCGCAGGTATCGCCGCGCAGTTCTCGGCCACAAACGACTGCTTCGCCCTCGGCCCGTTGTAATGGATCGCCTTGGCCACGAGCTCCTTCCCCGTACCCGATTCCCCTCCGATGACCACGGGCATGTCCGTATTGGTGATTCTGTCCAGCAATCGGAAGACCGCCCTCATCTCCTCGGAGCGCCCGATGATATCCGAGTATCTGTAACGGGAAGAGAGAGCCTCCGTCCTCAACTCAAGATCCTGCCTGGTCCTCGCGAGGTCCTTTTCCTTGTCCTTCAATCTGTCCATGAGCTGCGTATTGAGTTTCTCGATGCTTCGCTGGCGTCTTTGATTCTCGGACGTCAATCGGGCGTTGGTAAGCGCTATTGCAGCCTGGTCCGCCAGAGCCCGAAGAAGCGCAAGCCTTGCGTCGTCAAACCGCCCGCCGGCACGGCTGTCCACGTATATCGTCCCGGTCACCTTTCCCATAACCGCAAGCGGAACCGCGATAATGTATCTCAGATCCAGCGACATGACGCTCCGGGCAGCGTGAAATTCGGGATCCTCCTGGGCGTCGGTCGTCACCACCGGCTCTCCGCTCTCGAAGGCCCGCTGGGCCACGCTCCTCGAGTAGTTGTGCCGGTCCTCGCCCAGCTGATCCCTGTCGATGTTGCGGGCGCACCTGACCCGCAGCACTCCCTTCCTATCGGCCACCAGCAAAAATCCTCTCCTGGCATCGGTGACGTCCAGGGCCGTGTCCATGATAAGGTCGAGAAGAGCGCTGATGCGCAGCTCCGAGTTCAATCTCGTGTTTATCCGGACGAGCTTCTCCCATCTCCATTTGTCACTGAGGCTTCCTTCCACACGATCGGAAACAGAAGCGCCGTTCTCATCGAGTATCATTTTCATTTCGATCTCCGTTGAACTCCTCGATGGCCTGTGAAGGGCCGGGGTTGCATCTTTTGTCCTGCCGAGCGTATCGAGTGCCAGGCGTGCAAGAAGGGTCGCACTGTTTCGTTTTCCCAATCTCCTCGCCCCTCGCGCCGCCGAGGTGAGCCCGGCCAGGTGCACGATACCGACCAGATTCTCAGGCTCCGGCAGCTCCTCCACGAGCCTGTCGAGGCATTCGGGAATGGAACCTCTTCCCGACATGGCCAGCTCCAGCCTGAACCTCAACCGCTCCAGCCTCGATGTCTCGATCTCCTCATCCGTTGCCTCGCATTCCCGGTCCCAACGCTCGGATTCCTCGAGTTGTCCCATGGCCAGGTGGGCCCAGGCCAGATGCCTGCAGCACGCACGCAGTTCCTCCGGATTCCCACCAACGGCAAACATCGCCTGCGCCTCCATGAGAGGATCCAGCGCCTCTGCGGCTCTCCTGGACGACACCAGCACGTCACCCTTCACGCACAGAGCCAACGCCTTGACATGCGGGCTCACGTTCTCCTTTCGCGCATCCTCCACCGCATTAGTCGATGCTCGAAACGCTCCGTCGGTGTCCCCAAGTCGAAGCAGGAGCTGTGCATAGTTCGAACCCGCCTGGACAAGCTCCCCCGCCCGCCCGACCAGGCGCAGACGATGCAAGCCATCCCGATATCTCGACAACGCCTCTCTCATCTCGCCCAGCTCCGTCAGCGCCGCCGCCAGATTGACCGCATAAGTGGCGGCCCCGTGGGCGTCCCCCGATGCGTCCGCCATATGAAGGGCCTCCGAGTACCTGCGTGCCGCTTCACCCCAGCTTCCCCGACCGTGGGCAACCATTCCGGCAAGCGCGAGGAAACGAGCCTGCTCTCTCGGGCTTCCCTCTCTTTTGGCCAGGGCTCGTCCCGATTCGAAGATCTCCAGCGCCTTACCCGACTCCCCCCTTGCCAGGGCAACGAGCCCCGCCGTTGCCATCAACCCGGTCTCCAACGGGACCCCCAAGTCCCCGGAAGCATCCCTCATCAGCTTCGATGCACTTTCAATCTCCCCCCGATCCAGCTCGATGCGCGCGGAGATTGCCAGCGCCTCCATCCTCACCTCAGGGGATCCGGCATCCAGAAGATCTCTCAACAACTCGAGAGCCTCATCGGAGTTTCCGCTCAACCTCAGGGCGGCACCCATCTCCAACCTCGCCCGGTCACCGGTTACACCGTTTGCCTTCAAGAGGGGCTCTACGATATTCATCGCTCTGCCGTATCTTCCGACCTTCCGCAAGAGGCGCGCCGCTTCGAGAAGGGTCTCGCTCGTCACCCGCTCGCCTTCCATATCCAGAAGGACCTCTATCTGATCCGCCGCCCCTCTCAGATCCCCCAACTCCTTCATGCGATCCACCGCTGCGGCGACAAGATCGGGGACACCCTTCGCACCCGGGGAACGGACCGCATGCCGGGCAATGCTGACCGGATCGACGCCGGGCTGCTCGCGCGCAAACACCAGAGCGGTCGAGTGATAGCTCTCTCTTTCCTTGCCGGACATCGCCCCCTCCACCTCCCGCGAGAGGAACCCCGAAAGTCTCATATCCTTCTCGCCACCCTTGACCGAGATCCCTCTGCGCTCCAGCTCGCCGACGGCTTCACGCAGGGTTTCGACATCCGCAATGCCGGATACCGCCATTACCTGATCGACACCCGTCGCTCCCTCGAGAACGGCAAGCGCCTTCAACAGCGCACTGCCCTCCTCGCTCAGGCTCGACAACAACCCGACCGCGATCAACCGTTCCGAATCGCCCGGCAAGTCGAAGTCCGCGAGATCGCCGCGATCGAGATCATCAACGGAGCGCCTGGAAACGATAGCGGCAAGGGTCGCCTCCGTGAGCAGGGGAATTCCACCGGTGTACGAATGCAGATCCTTGACGAATCGTCGTGCGGGAGGTCTCCCCATAACCGCCGCGACGAGTTCGTATTCCTGCTCCTCGCGCAATGGCTCCAGAACCACGGTCACGACCTCGTTCTCGCCCGTCACAACGCTCGAGAGATCTCCGCGTTCCGATTCCGCAATGAACACAAGAGGGGAACGCGCGAACTCGGCTTCGACCTCGGAGAGCCAGTAGAGAAGACTCGGCCCCCATCCCAGATCGGCATTTTCCAGGAACAACACCGTCGGCTGATGAACGTCGGCCAGGAGCACGGCCATCTCCCGAATGAGGGTCTCATCCAGCGCTGACAGCTCCCCGGTCCCGGAACCACCCTGCGCCAACCACTTTTCGATCCCTCCGCCGACCAGGCGACCAAGCGCCACTCGCGATGCTGCCTCCACCAACTCACCGAGCTCGCCCTTGATGAAAACCGGCGGATCGATGCCTTCTTCTATCGATCTTACCTGACATCTGACCGCCGTCGCTCTCACCAATCTGGACTTGCCCACTCCCCTGGGGCCCTGCACCACGGCGATGCCCGGAGACCCGCCCTGTCCGGCGAGGGATGTCGAGATCCACGCCGACAACGACTCCAGTTCCCCGTCGCGCCCGACGATCTCCATGGAGCGCACCATGGAAGCCCGGGTGTGCGTGTCCTCGGTCTCACCGGCGGCGTCCAGGATCTCCGAGTGAGTTTCATACCCCGAACCCTGATCGTCATCGAGGCCCAGAACCCCGGAGCCCACGGCTCGGCCCAGGGCCAGCACCACCTCCCCCGCGTTCGAGAAACGCTCCTGGGGCCTTCTTTTCATCAAGCGCTCGACCACGGCCCAGAGAGCCGGCGATACCTCACGAGGAGTGTCCACTATCTGCGAGTCGCCGTGGACTGGGCGTTTCCCGGTGAGCATATGCGCCATCGTCGCGCCGAGGCTGAACAGATCCGAACGCTCCTGGGCAAATCCGTCCGGAACTTCCGGGGCCATGTATCCCAGGGTTCCGGCTCGCAAGCCGCCGAGACAGGCGATCCTTTCGGAAAGGCCCAGGTCTATCAGCTTGATGATGTCCCCTCTGGGCGATACCAGGATATTGGATGGTTTCACGTCCCTGTGAAGCAACCCCCTGCCGTGGAGAAGCCCCAGAGCACGGGCAACCGCGACGGCCACCCGGGCGATCTCCAGATCTCTGTCTTTTTTACGCAACGCATCGGACCAGGTATCGGCGGCGCTCCCGTCGATCAGTTCCTGAGTGAAGAACGCCGTTCCCTCGGACAGTGACAAACTGCCCTCCAGTGTTGTGACGATACCCAGATCGTACACCCTGACGAGATGCGGATGATCGAGCTGGGCCAGTCTGGAGAATTCGAAACGAAGGAGGATCCCGGGAGAGGAACGACCCAGAAGCTTGAGCGCAATCCTGCGATCGGGGAACATTCGATCGGCCACTTCGAAAACCGCCCCCTGAGCACCGTCTCCGAGCAAGCTCAAGACCGAATACCGATTGTTGATCAACGGTCTCTCTCCGGTTCCCATTGTCAACTCCGTTGCCGCAAGCCGGATCGCTGCTCACACCTTCTATTCTTTGTAACACTTTAATTGTTCAAATGAAATAGCCTTAACAAGACTGCCCGGGCAACATTGTTGTCACTCAACGGTCCAAGATCTCGCCGCCTGCCTCGCCATAGCGCAAAGCGCGACGGCGGGTAGCCCGGCAGGGCGAAGGCGGACCCGTCACGATCCCTTGGTCCGTGTCTGCCCATTGTTCCTTTTCTTTTCGGCATATTCAAGTTACCGACTCAAGGTGAATGCTCGGACAAACAACAACTGACGGCAGATTCCTGACAGCGAAAATGCTGACCATTGCAGCGTTGTTTTTGAGCTGCGGATCCCAGTACCAATCCACCAACGAACCCTCGTCAAAAACCGTGGCCGAGCTCCCGGATAAAGAGAACCTGGCCGAGCGAATGGTGTCCATCGGCGAGCGCCTCCGCGAGGAGGGGTTCATTCCAATCCCCTGGTCATACGAAGGTAGCATTTCCAATGACCGCCCGGTGAGGCTTCGATGGAGGCCGGGAATCGAGGCGCGTATTGTGGTGGCCGCCATCGGCGACTCCCGTTCATTGAATCTGGATCTCATCGTGCGCAATCTGAAGGGAAAGACCGAGACCGAGGACACGTCCGGAGATCATCGCGCAATCGTGGAAATTGTCAGTTCCGCCCGAGGTATCTATTCTCTGCGGGTGGATACCAAGTCGGGCCGGGGGAAATTCCGATTGGGCGTCTTCGTCGCCTCTCCCTCCGAGAAGCCCGCACCCCTCGCCGGCATCTTCGACGCCGATCCGGTCCCGGTACGTTCATGGGCGGAGGTGAACCTGCTCGCGGCCGCGAGAGGCTACGAGGTCCTCGAAGAACCGCTCACGTTCTTTGCCGCACGTCATGAGCGCTCCTCCTTCGAAATCAATCTCGTGAAAGGAAGATGTTATCTTATCGCTGCGGTCGGCGCCGGCGGGATCGACACCCTCGCCATGCGCCTCCTCATCGACGGTATTGTCGAGGCCTGCGACCTTTCCGAGAGGTCACAAGCCTGGGTGGGCTACTGCGCGGAGCGCGACGCCCGGGCATCTCTTGCCCTGGAGGTAATCGCCGGTTCCGGACAGTTGAAGATGGGCTCGTTCCATTCGCGCCGGGAAAACGTCATTCCCTCTGTCGGCCCTCCTCTGGAGCCCGCCGATCCTCCCACCTCCCTTCGCGCCGCCGTGAGACGAAGCGAGGAGATCCTTAAAGAAAGCGGCTACGATCTCGGAGAGATGCTCCACCGGGGAAAAATCGCCGCCGGTGACAGGCTGGCTTTCACCTTCGATACGAAAGCAGAGGGTTGCTTCGTGGTATCGGCGGTCGCGCCCGAAGAAATCCGGGATATCTCTCTCAAGCTCAGATCCCCGGATGGAGCGCTCGTCCTCGCACAAAGATCATCCCGGTTCACGAGCAGTATCCCCATGTGCTCAAGCGGCGCCGAATCCTACGACGGGGAGTTGGTCGCCTTGAGCGGTGAAGGCGAGGTGGAGGTCAGGATGAACCCGCTTCCCGTCGTCAAGTTGCCCGTCAAAACGAGGGAACCGCCCTTCCCCCTTATGGAGGCCGCCGCAAGGTTTGCCAGGTTGTCCCTGCATCCCCGGGAAGAACTCTCGATGGAATCTCAGGGCGACCGAACGCGGTGGAAGGCCGTCACGCACCTCGAGAAGGGTCGTTGCATGGGTGTTGCAGCTTCCACGCACACAGAGCGCATCACCCTGTTGCAACTGAAAGAAAACGGCGCGCCTGGAGAATCCCGGCAATGGAAAGGTCCGTCGATGCTTGCGACCCTCGCATTCTGTCCGGAACGTTCGGGCGATTACACGATTTCATTGACCACAGAAGACCCGGTTCCTCGCGCCGGCCCGACAGTCGTCATCTTCACGAGCCCTTAAAGCCGGCCGCCACCATCTTCCCCTTCCCCTCGCAGGGGAAGGCCGGGATGGGGTTAAAGCCGTTCATCGATGAGGTCGATGACCTCGACGAGGGTATACATCTCTCCGTCCACCAGGTACGTGGGCGTCTGCCTGATCTGCTGCTTTCTCGTGTCCGTGAAAACGCCCTGCACCATCTCGATCGTTTCGCCCTCGTACAGGCAAGCATCGAACGCCTTCGCGTCGAAACCCATCTCGCGGGCCGTATCCTCGATGTAGCTCTTCCTCTTTGGCCCGGTAAAGGGTCTCGGATTTTCCATTACCCGATCATTCCATTCCCAGTACCGCCCCTCTTTCGAGGCGCAGAACGCCGCCCTCGCCATGGCGCAACTGCTACGGCGCTTTTCCTTGTCGTTGGGCACACACGGCATTCTCGCGTAGTCGTGTCGGACAAGCCGAACCTCGTCGAGATAGGATCTCATGACCATTCTCATGCGCCTGTGCGCTTTCGGACAATGGGGGCACTCATAGTCGGTATACTCATGGATTGTAATCACCGGTTTTTCCGCCCCGATCCAGGGATACCCATGCTCCTCCAGGCCGCGATGCGCCTCATCGTATCCGTACCTCCATGCCCGGGGCCCCCAGCACCTCTCATGAGAAATCCATCCGGCCGATACGATCAAGACCAGGATCGCAACGAAAACCGCTATCCTCCCCGGAGTGATTTTTCGCATTTTCACTGCTCTTTCCTCACTCATCCACGCTCTGAAGGCCCAGGCCCAGAATCATTTCCATTCCGTCCGCAACGCGGTAGAGCCCGGCGGCCCTGTTCTCGACAAACGAATCGATCACGTCATTCCCATCCTCGTCGATCGCAGTGCAGGGTATCAGGACGTCAATCATCGACCAGGCCTCCTCGAATGCCGGCTGCACACAGGGCAACGACCCCGCCGAGATCTCGTAGTCGCCGCTGGTCCCTTTGATCCGCAACATCCCCAACCTCGCCTTCAACCCGGTCAGGGGCAGGTGCTCTCTGGCTTCCACATAACCCCAGGCACCCAGATCCTCCATGGACAGTCCCCCCGCCGGTCGCGGGCGCGTGTCGAGCTGGTACTCGTCCGTGAGCTCGCTCGGACCGATCATCTGCGCCACATCCACCCCCTCCACGAGAAGCGACAGCTTTCCGTAGTCGTCGAGTATCGCCGCAAGTATGCTTTCCAAACTGGAGACACGGGTAATGATGAACCCCTTGTCCAGATCTGCGGCGAGCGGGGACATCTCCACTCCTGACCGCACGCCGGCCGGCTCGCAGCGAAGGTTCGCCCAGGCGAGCAACCGCGTCATCTCCTGACAATCCAGGACGGCCTTTCGTGCGTTGATACTCGAGTCACACCCCCGTGGGCGGAAATGCCCCCGACAACGACTCGTGCCGGCACACTCCCCCTGCGCACAATCACCCATGCACGTCCCGTCGCATGCGCCTTCATCACTTACCGGGACCCTGCACAGACCCTCGCATTCTCCTTCGCAGTCGAAAGGGGTCGGGGAGGCACAGACTCCGAAGCACAGGCCCTCGCACTTGCCGTTGCAAAGGCCGAGCGAAGTATATCCTGTGCAAGTCGTGTCACATTGGCCGAGGCAACGGTCCGGGCATTCGAGACCACCGTCGTGCTCGCAGGATCCGATACAACCCACAAGACATTCGTCTCCTGCAAGGGCCGCTTCCCTGTAACAGACGCCCGTGCACAAATTGACATTCGATCCGCTCACCCGCGCGATGCATTCTCCCTCACAAAGACCTGTGCAGGAACCCTGCTGCCCTGTGCTGCAATCCGGGGTCACATAGAGATCGCTTCCCTCCTCGCATATCAACTGGCGTTCGAGGGCAACCGAGGAATCGATCCAACAACGCGGCCTCTCCATGGACACCGGGATCTCGACTCCCGAAATCCCGAAGAGGCCCTGATTGATCGCCGCCACCACATCCTGAACCGCCCCGACGGAGAAGCGCCCGTCCTGTGGGACCTCCACCCCGTACTGCTCGGCAAGCAGGGCCATATTTTCGTCAAAGGATTCGACCGCGCGGCTACCCCACTTGTCCAGCAGGTAGACCGCCTCCAGCGTACCGTCCAACCGCGGATCACCCGTAATCGAAACGTCACCCTCGGACAGGAGCCCGCAAGGGGCGCAAACTTCCAACGTCTCCTCGCAGGAAACAGCCGCGAGCGAGAGGAGCGCGAATACGGGAACGATTGTCGATGCGTGCTTCACGGTCGGGGATTATACACTATCGTGCCATCCTGCATAGCTCGGCATAAGCCGAGCGACGCAGGACAAACGTCAAACGGCGGACTCGTCCACGCTGGCGTCGGCACCCATGCCGACTTCGCTTGACGCCTCTTATCAGTGGACGTAAGAAGGATTTGTCTATCCTGGAATTCGCTGAAAATGTCGGCGGATCCGCTGAGATAAAAAAGGAGTCGTATAATGGCAAAGAAAATCGCAATCAACGGGTACGGTCGCATTGGTCGTTGCGTGCACAGGATCCTGGCCGCGGGAGGCAACTCCGATATCGAGCTTGCCGCCATCAACGACATCGCCGGCCCCAAGATGCTGGCGCACATGTTCAAGTACGATTCCGTCCATCGCATCTTCCCCGGCGAAGTCTCGCTGGGAGAAAAGGGCATGATCGTTGACGGCGTGGAGATCCCTGTTTTCGCCCAGCGTGATCCCGCAGCCCTTCCCTGGAAGGAGCTCGGCGTGGAGCTGGTCATGGAGTGCACGGGTCTTTTCCGTGACAAGGCCACCGCGGGCAAGCACATCGAGGCCGGCGCCCGCAAGGTGATAGTCAGCGCCCCCGGAAAGGATCTCGACGGGACTTACGTCATGGGGATCAACGATGATGAATACAAGAAGGGCCAACCCGACGTGGTTTCCAACGCATCTTGCACAACCAACTGTCTCGCTCCGGTGGTGAAGGTCATCAACGACAAGTTCGGAATCGTCGACGCGCAGATGACCACCATCCACGCTTACACCAACGATCAAATGCTTCTTGACCAGCCACATAAGGACATGCGCCGCGCTCGCGCCGCCGCGGTCTCCATGATCCCCACCACCACCGGCGCCGCACGTGCGGTCGGACTGGTGCTGCCCGAGATGAAAGGCAAGATCGACGGGCTCGCAATCCGCGTGCCCACTTCCAACGTCTCGATCGTCGAGATGACCGCCAATGTCTCGAAGGAAACCACCGCAGAAGAGATCAACGCCGCTCTGAAGGCGGCATCGCAAGGCGAGCTGAAGGGTATTCTCGCGTGCTCGGACGAGGATCTCGTCTCCATCGACTTCCTGGGCAACCCCCACTCCTCCATCGTCGACACTCAGCTGACCCAGGTTGTCAACGGCAAGAGCATCAAGGTCTTTTCCTGGTACGACAACGAGTGGGGATACTCTCACCGCATGATCGACATGGCCGCGATGATGCTGAGGTAGGCATGGACTTATCCAGAATCTCCAGGCTCGACGATCTGAACATCGAGGGCAGGAAAGTCCTGGTCAGGGTGGACTTCAACGTGCCCTTCGACGGCCGTGCGATCAGCGACGACACCAGGATCCGGGCGGCGATGCCGACCATCGACTATCTCCTCCATGCCGGAGCGAGAGTTATTCTCATGAGCCACCTGGGGAGGCCCAAGGGCAAGCCCGACCCCGAACTGAGCCTCGAGCCGGTCGCAATGCGCCTGGCCGAAATCCTCGATGTGGGCGAGGTCACCCTCACGGATTCCTGCGTCGGAGACGGTGCGAAGCAAGTGGTTCGGGATATGCGCGACGGACAGGTGGTCCTGCTCGAGAACCTGCGGTTCCACATCGGCGAGACCGCAAACGACCCCCACCTGGCCAAGGAGCTTGCCGCCCTCGGAGACATCTACGTCAACGACGCCTTCGGGACCGCACACCGCGCCCATGCCTCCACCGTGGGCGTCCCGTCCATCGTCAGGGACAAGGCAGCGGGGTTCCTGATGCAAAAGGAGATCCAGGCCCTGGGCGCCTTGCTCGGAGATGTCACAAGGCCATACATCGCCGTTCTGGGAGGGGCGAAAGTATCGGACAAGATCGGGATAATCGAGAATCTTCTCGAACGCGTGAACGTTCTCATCATCGGAGGAGCAATGGCCAACACCTTCATCGCCGCCACCGGAGGAGCCATTGGGAAATCCCTGGTCGAGGAGTCAAGATTCCCACTGGCACGCGATCTGCTCGCGAGGGCGCAAGCCAGGGACGTCGTAATTGTTCTCCCGACGGATGTGGTTGTGGCCGACAATCCAGATTCCACGACAACGCAGATTGTTCCGGCCTCGGAGATCCCCGATGACATGGTCGCGTTCGACATCGGACCCAAGAGCAGCGCCGCCTACAAGGAAATACTCGGACGGGCGGGCACCATCTTCTGGAACGGTCCAATGGGAATGTTCGAGAAGGAGCAGTTCTCCACGGGCACCACGACAATCGCGAAGGCCATCGCCGGTTCGTCGGCTTTCTCCGTGGTGGGCGGAGGCGATTCTGTTGCGGCGGTCAAACATTCCGGGCTCGGTCGTGGGTTCGACCACATCTCCACCGGAGGCGGGGCATCCCTGGAGCTACTCGAAGGCAAAGTTCTACCAGGCATCACCGCCCTGGTTTCGGAGGTCTAAAATGCGCAAACCATACATCGCCGGTAACTGGAAAATGAACATGACCATCGGGCAGGCCGAGCAACTGGCCAGAGCCCTGGTCGACGGCGTTCCCGCCGATACGGGGGTCGAGGTGGCGGTCATCCCGCCGTTCCTGGCCATACAATCGGTCGCCCGTGTCATCGAGGGAAGCGCTGTTCACCTCGGCGCGCAGGATGTCTATTTCGAAAAATCCGGCGCCTTCACCGGCGAGATCTCGGCCGGAATGCTCGCCGACGCGGGCTGCCGTTTCGCCCTGGTAGGGCACTCCGAGCGACGCCATGTCCTGATGGAATCCGACGAGATCATTCGCAAGAAACTCGAGGCCCTCCTCGAACAAGGCCTGGAAGCGATCCTCTGCGTGGGCGAGTTGATTGAAGAGAGGGAAGCAAACGAGACCGAGAAACGCCTGAATATCCAGATTCGAGCCGGTCTCGAAGGGCTTGCTTCCGATCAGATGAAGAATATCACCATCGCCTATGAGCCGGTGTGGGCCATCGGCACGGGAAAGACCGCCACCACCGCGCAGGCCCAGGAGGCTCACAAGTTCATCCGCAACCTGGTGGCCGAAATCTTCGACCGCGACGTGGCCGACGGTGTTCGCATCCAATACGGGGGGAGCGTAAAACCCGACAACGCCGCCGAATTGATGGCGCAACCGGACGTCGACGGAGCCCTCGTGGGCGGCGCCGCTCTCAAGGTCGACTCGTTTCTGGGGATCATCGCCGGAGCCTGACGTCGTCTTCAATTTGGAACCTTCTTGACACAAGTGGAAATCGAAGGTTAGAAAACCAATCCATGATTACTCTTCTTACAGTGCTGCATGTGATCTTCTGCCTGTTTCTCATTCTGGTCATATTGCTTCAGACCGGAAAGGGCGCGGGGATGGGTGCTGCTTTCGGCGGCGGCGGCAGCTCCACCGTTTTCGGGCCACGGGGAGCCGGTTCATTCATCGGAAAAGCGACCGGCGTGGTCGCGGCCTTGTTTATGATCACTTCGCTGTCCCTGGCCTTCTTCTCTTCATCCAAGAGCACAAGCCTCGAAAAACGGGCGCTCGAAGAGGAAGACCGGCAAGGCGAGGAAGTGGACATCGAGGGCCTTTCCGACAAGTCTCCTGCGGGAGAGACCGATCAGGAAAAGAACGTTGAGGCTGCGCTGCCAAAGGTCAAATCGGACGCCGGCGCCGCGGGAGCGACGGACTTCGGTACGGCAACCGCCGACAAGCCGTTGTCCGGGGCACCTCCGACGAAGTGAATTAGAAGCCTGACAACAACAATCTATAACTTTCGGGCGGCCATATCGCCCGGGGAGGAAGACCAGATGACAAGGAGAACAAAACAACTCTCCGGCGTTGCCGTCCTCTGTCTTGCAGCCGCGCTCTACTTCTGCTGCTGCGGCGGGGACAAGGATGACGCCGAAAAGAAGGATGCGTCGACCGGCGAACAGGCGGCAAGTGCGGACGCCGCAAAGGTTCCCAAAATCGCATCGGCACAACCTACCTTCAACTTTGGAAAGATCAAGCAGGGGAAGACGGTCGAGCACATTTTCAAGTTGAAGAACGAAGGCAAGGCGGATTTGATAATCGAGCGCGCAAAAGGCTCGTGAGGTTGCACAGCGACCGTCGTTTCGACGGACGCGATTCCCCCGGGCGGGGAAGGTGAAGTCAAGGTAACCGTCAACACGAGAGGCCGTTCCGGTACGCTCAAGAAGCGCATCAGCGTAGTCTCCAACGACACCGAACAACCGACGTTCTTCCTGAACATCGAAGGCGAAGTTATAATGGACGTGGAAGTCGCCCCGCGGCATCTCTCTTTCGGCCAGCTCGCCAAGAACGAAAAAGCAACGCGCGAGTTCAAGATTACGGTCAGAGAACCCGATAAGGTCAAGGTCGTCGAGGTAAAGATGGATGACGATCGTTTCGTTCTCAAAAAGATTGACGGCGTTCTCAAGTCCAACTCCACCTGGAAGATCACGTTCAAGGGAACCAGGGAGGTCGGGCGCGTGATGGGCAACGTCGAGGTGCGCTTCACCGGCTCCGACGTGGAGAGCGCCAAGGTTCCTGCGCGGGTCAACATCGTCGGCGATCTCCAGTACACGAAAAGCCTTTACTTCCACAAGGAAGAGGACGGCTACGTTGAGAGAGAAATCGTGTTCTCGTCGCGATCCGGAAAGAACGTTCACATCAAAAAGGTCGAAGATCCGGACGGTCTTCTGAAAATCGATTTTTCCAATCCCAAGGGCAAGAAGGTCATAGTGAAGACGAAAGTAGCGGATCCCAAGGGGGACTACAGCAAGCCCTCAAGGCATGTGCTGAAAGTCTTTACCGGCGATCCGGATGAGCCCGAGGTGGACATCCGTTACACCATCTCGAACCGTCGCCCCGGAAGGCAGCCCCACATGCGAAACATGGATAAACGACGGGGAGGCCGCGGGGTCAGAGGAATCAACACTCCGATAGGCAAACCGTTGACCGTTGACAAGAAGAAAGAGGGGGAGGCACCTAAATGAAAGCGGCCATGGTTTTTATCCTGATTCCGTCGATAGCTCTTTTCGCGATTGGATGTTCGCCAACACCTGTCGGGATCAAGGCGGAGAAAGAGAAATACATTCTGGACGAGGCCGGCGCCAAGGATCAGATCAAGATCTCCATCCTCGATGCGGATGGCGATAAGATCACCGAAGGCCTGGAAGTGGTCTATTTTTCGACTGATACCAAGATCATCAGGCTTGGTCAGCAGGACGGTACAATAGAGGCGAAGGCCTCCGGCGAGGCGAACGTGGAGGTCGAAGTGGTCGGCACCGAGATCAAGCTCGACGTTCCCGTCAGGGTAAAGATCCCCAGCGCCATAGAGCTGTCTCACGAGAAACTCCGTCTGTGGACCGGTCAGGTCAAGGAGAATGTATGCTCCTGGGTTCAGAGCGAAAAAGGCGCCTACGTCGAGGGCATGATGCCCGAGTGGGCCAGCGAGGACCCCACAATCGTCTCGGTGGAGCAGATGCCGGACCCGGCGAACGACCCCAAGCGGAATCGCAGCTACGTCAAACTCGTGGGAAAAAAATCGGGCGACACCTACATCCTCACCAGCTTCCGACATCTCTCCAGGTCCATCCGCGTTCGCGTCTACGACGAGGACGAAGAGGTTACGCTCGCGGGGCAACGACTTGGGAAAAAGGCTCCGGAAGGCGAAGAGGGAGAAGAAGAGTCAAAAAAGTCGGAAAAATCAGAAAAGAAGAAGAAGTGGAAGAAGAAGGATAAGTAACGACTCGTCCCTGTCACCCAGCCCTACCTGCCCACACCCGCAATCACGCAATCGCGGCTCGATCTCCTCGCTCAAAGGAAGCGATTGTCCATACCCCGCGTCCGTCTCGACAGGCTGTTGCATCTCGGTGAGAACGATCTGCACCCTCTCGATATCCGCGGCGCCCATGGACGCCCGGGCGTGAACTTCGACCGTGTATTCGCCGAACTCATCATACTCGTAATATATGGTCCCGGCATCGTGGAAAGACGGATCGGATCCGTCACCGAAATCGATCTCCAGGCTTTCAAGGGGGCCGCCGGTGTACTCCGCTTCGAGGATGAGATATCTGTCCGTGGTTGCGGCCTGGACGGACAGGGTGATCCGTTCGGAAACCCACCACATCAACGACTCGAACAGCTCCTGACGCCCGGCCGTCAACAGGGTGGCGCTGCCGACCCGCTCCAGACCGAAGCTCAACAGCGCCGCACGATACCTCAGCGTCTCCATCTCCATGTACTCGCCGTAGCCCAGATACGGGTCAAAGAGCACACCCATTACCCCGACTCCTCCCCCGAAAGGATCGCCGTACATCTGCAGGAACGGTTCCAGGAAAATATCGGGAAGCCCCGGCCCCATCACCAACCCGATCTCACCTGCCATGACCAGATCCCCGATTCCATCCGTCCCGGGGCCGATGTCGAGGGGCATATCCACCATGGAGGGGGCCCCGTCGATGGGGTGAACCAGATAATCGTCGAGTTCCACCACATCCTGGGTGTATTGATCGAAGAGCGGGAAGGACCCGCCCGTCATGCCTCCCATGAACCCGTGGATCCTCTTGTGCTCGTTTCCCCTCAAGGGCCCCTGCCCTGTAATGACGATGTTTCCGCCCTTCGATGCGTATGTCGAAAGGGCATCGAAGGTGTTCTTTGCGACCGTGCCCTTGTGCGACACCTGATCGTCACCGGTGAAAACCAGCACCACAAAATGCCGGAGAAGCTTCTCCAGCGTGGGCGCGGCGATCCCATCGTGCAACTGGTACACCGTGTAGGCCAGCCCCGCCTCCTGCGCCATTTCCGTGTACAGATCGATCAACGTCTTGTCGTCGGGATGGCGAAAGGACATATCCAACAGCATGAGTTCGTATTCCAGGGGTGGAAACACGCGATAATGGTAGGGGATGGTCACTTTTTGGGCCCCTGATTCGAGCAGCACGTACCCGGCATATTCCCCGGCCGGAGCATCGAGGGGCGTCTGTACGTTCACGGTCAGCGCGCCATCCGTCAACACGATGGTCTCTCCGCTCGTCGGGATCACCGGGGGATCGAAGAAACTCTGGAGGTGATGCCACTCCATCTCCACATCGCCGTCAGTCGCGAACGGGCCGCCGATCTGCACAGTCGATTGAAAGAGCGTCCCCGCATGTCCTTCCCCGAATGAAAAGGCACAAGGGATTGAAAATGACAGCGCATCGGTCGCCGCCGTCAGATCCATCAGACCCGCGCCGATGCTGAGTATCCGAAAGTATTCCTTCAGGGGCAGGCGCGCGCTCCCGGTGAGCGTGGATTGCACCTCACGAGGATCAAGATCCGGATATCTTTGTCTTACCAGCGCCGCGGCGCCGGCCACGTGGGGAGCGGCCATGGATGTCCCTGACTTCAAATCCCAGGGATCTCCGCTATTGCCGACCGAATGCGCCTCGGCGGACAGCACCCTGACCCCCGGCGCCACGATATCCGGTTTGAGCAAAGGGTCGTCCGTGGGGCCGCGCGCTGAAGATCCCGCCATGGCCTCTATCGAACCGGCGCTGAAGTACGAATGCATCCCGTCGTTTATGGTCGCTGTTGCGCCGGAGTTGTCGATGACCCATTTCTCCAACTCGATCCCGTCGACGTTCCCGATCTGAACCGCCGGGATCGGAACAGAATCGCCGCCCATTGTTATTGGTTCGGCGTGGTCCACGTTGTTGAAGATAATCACCGCAGTCGCTCCGGCCAGGTATGCGTTCGCGACCTTGGAGGAAAACGTGCAGTTTCCCCTTTCAATGAGCGCTATGGCGCCGTCGAAGGCGTCCCACGGGAAGGCAAGGCACCCGTCGTTGTTCGTTCCCCCGCCCGCCGTTCTGGCCGAGATAACCGGAAGCGGCCCGACCGGATCGTCATCGAAGGAAGGGCTGATATTACCCTTGATAGCCGGCATACCTGTCAGGTCGGCGGGCACCGGAGTCGGGGATACCACGTCCACGAGTCCGGCGAAGTACCGCCCCGCGTCGAACGATCCGACCGTCAACACGTCCGGCAGGGTGCCCGGATAAGATATCGTACCCGGTCCCGAGCCTTCGTTTCCCGCCGCGAAGACCACCGAGGCGCCCGCGTCGATTGCCGAGGTATACACCACCGACGCCGCAGTACCTTCCACCATGTCGTCGGGCCCGCCCCAGGAGCACGAAAGGACGTCAGCCCCGTCGGCAACAGCGTCCTCGAAGGCGGCCATGAGCTCCGGATCATAAGCTCCGGACCGGCCCGATTCGGCGGTATAAAAAACTTTGTAGTTCATCAGGTAGGCACGCGGGGCCACGCCGCTCACCGTCACCGGCGTACCTGAAAGGTCGAAGACCGTGTCCAGATTACCCGCCACGATACCCGCGCAATGGGAGCCGTGACCGCCATGATCCATCGGATCCTCGGTGTCCTTTTCCAGATCGACGGGATCGTCCGGGCGGAAATACGCTCGCGCCGCGATGACCTTTGCGGTGGTGAACGCGGTTTCTCCCAGCGGATATCCCTCCGGCATTGCGAACTGTGTCGGATCGAAGAACGGATTGAAAATATCTATCCCCGTGTCGATGACCGCAACGCGTACGCCCTCCCCGGCGGATCCCTGTCCTCCGAGGCTCTGCCAGAAGTCGCTCACGCCGATCATGTCCAGGGTCGCGTCCAGGGTGGGAGTGTAAAGGATCGTATCCGTTCGCGTTACTGATTTTACCCCGGGCAGGCGCGCCAGTTCCTCCCTGGAAACGCCGGATACCACAAGGCCGTTGAAGAGAATGGCATACTCATGTTCCACATTGGCTTTCGGCCAGTTCCTGTTGAGTTCCTTGCGGAATTCGTCATGGCTCTCATAGAGGTGCCAGAGACATTTTTTTGCCTGGTCGCTCCTGAGATCGAGCTTGCCGCCACGCAATCGGGGAACGGATATCGACCCTTCACGGACAGCCGCCACCAGAGACGGTCGATCCATTTGAACGATCCATCGGGCGGATCTCGCACTCGGATTATCCGCCGCGGCCGGCCGTGGCGCGAGGAGTACCAGCGCCGACAGGAGACCGTATGTAATTAGTTTGTTCAACATCTGCAAAGCCGAAGTATAATGCTTTGTCGATAATTTGGCATTAACCATAACGACGTTAAGGAAAATGAGATGAGCAAGACTCTGTGGGCCCCGTGGAGGATGGACTACATCCTGAGACCGAAATCCGAGAAATGCGTATTCTGCGAGGCGTGCGAGGACACAGAAGAGCGCCACGAGGAGAACCTGGTCCTGGCGGCAAGTCCGGAGGCCTTCGTAATAATGAATCGTTATCCGTACACCCACGGCCACATCATGGTCGTCCCCACCAGACACGTGTCCAACCTGGAGGATATGACCCCGGTGGAACAGTCCGTGTTCTTCGAGCTGGTGGTGAAAGCGCAGGCCGCCCTCAGGGAAGCCCTGAAACCCGGAGGCATTAATCTGGGAATGAACATGGGGAAAGCAGCGGGCGCGGGAATAGAGGATCACCTTCACATCCACATCGTCCCTCGCTGGGACGGCGACACCAACTTCATGCCTCTGCTGGCGGACGCGAGGGTCATGCCCGAGCATATGGAAGAAACCTACAGGACGCTGGTTCCGTTCTTCGAAAAGCTTGGCTCCAACCAGAGATGAAAGCGTTTATCAAAACAGGGACGCCGCGTCTGAAGGCCCTGGTCGCCGCAATTGCCGGCGCCGTATTGGGGATCTTCGCGCTGTTTTTCATCATCGCCAATGACTCGTGGGTGGCCATCAACATCCCGTCCGCCCCCTGGAGCCCCGATCCCAGCGCGGCGGCGTTCGAGGCCACCGTCTCCGCGATAATGCTCGTCAGCTTCGCCGTCGGGCTCGTCGTCATGTCCCTCGTGTGGTTTGTCGTCCATAAAGACCAGAGGCGAAAACGAGCCGAGGAACGAAAACGGACGCAGAGCTCGAGAACGAACTCGAACACCTGAATAGACTTGTGGCGTCGGCGCGAGATGGCGGCTAGGGCCGCGTCAACCACTCAGAGTCGGATGCGGTTCTACCCCTTTCGCAAAGGAGGTCGGGGGGATTTCGTCATTTTGAGGAAGAACCCGGGACATTCGGCGTGAGGGACCCTACTCCGTGTCGGTCTCTACTCCGGTCGGCTCGTCGGTGTCGTCGCCGCTTTTGCGGGATTTCCTGATCTTGAGAAAGAACGAATCCACCAGGCGCTCATTGTCGAAAATCAGCGTGAGCTGAGGATAGAGCTTGTTGTAGACCCGCCGGGCTTTGTCGAGGGCCACTTTGAGATCCGTGGCGGCCCGCATCTCGGGCATGTAGAGTTCCTCACGGTTGGCGATGGCTTTCTCCAGGTAGGTCTGGGCGGTCTTGATCGGTTCAACATTGCCGCGCAAGGCATCGAAGCGGTCGTCGTTTTCGAGCCGCTCGACGAGTATCTTGATAAATCGATGCTGCGCTTCGCCGGCCGTCGGTTTTACGGCCTTGCTGGGGGCAACGGGAAAGAGCATCTTGTAACGCTCGTCTGCGGTGTTGCTGCCGGTGAGCACGGCGACCTCGCGAGAGAGGTTCATCACCTTCAAGTCCAGCTCCCCGTCGAGATAATCGATCTCGGCCGTGGCCGCGATCCGCTCTTCCCGCGCCTGCTCATGGACCTCGTCGGCCGATTCGATGCTCTTGCGCTCCGCATCGACGACCCCGGCCAGTTCGGCGGTTTCAGGACGTGAGCGGAGCCTGATCGAGGTATGTCGCAGGGACCGCTTTACGGTTGGAAAACCGTGTTTATCATTGAGTCGTTGCATGATCGTTTGTCCTCCTTGTTCGGCGGATTTGCTCAAAACGCCCGCCGGTATTGCTCAAAATAGTCCGTTTACCCTTCGTACCCCTGTAAGTAGGCCTTCCGGTGCCGCCTTGCGATGACCATCCCCCTGTAAGCAGGCCTTTCCGGCATACCCCTGTGATGACCATACCCATGTAAGAAGGCCTTCCGGCGCCCCCCTGCGATTACCATAACCCAGCAAGCAGGCCTTCCGGCGTCCCCTTGCGATCGCCACCCCTCTGCAAGTAGGCCCGCCGGCGCCACCTGCATCGTTTTTTTCCCTTCTGGACACTCGACAGCACCTCCCGGCGACATCGCACATAACAAAAACCGTTGATAAAACAGCCCCGCGAAGAACTCGGCAGGCAAAGTACTCCCAGTCTTTCAGCACTGTCAAGGTCGAAGGCTTAACCTGGAAATGTGTCTGGCACCCAACCTGGAAATGTGTCTGGCACCCATGAAGGAGAGCAATCAACCCCTCAAACGGCCCAAAATGGCTCAGGCATTACTCAGGAGGTGCACCACTCAGGATGGGGTGTATTTCTTTTCGGTGCCTTTCCCTGATCAATGTTAAAATGCTCTCACGTTCAAAACGAAAGATGGGGCATGAGGTACTTGCTTTTGACGGCGTCTGCGATCTTACTGGTTTTCGGCGGGTGCTCGAACGGCGGTGCGTCGGACTCGGGGGACGGAGGAGACGACGACGGCGGCGACACGGATACCGGCGATCCCGAGCCCGTGCTGGCGGTCGCCTGCGCCGCCGGCGAGTATCATACATGCGCGCTTGCACAGAGCGGCGAGGTCTACTGCTGGGGCGGTGGAGGTGGAACCGGCACGGCGGGTGCAACATCGACGCCCGCTCTTGTGCTGGATAAGGAATGGGGTGCGACATCGATCACCGCCGGGACTCATCACACCTGCGTCGTGAATTCCGGAGGCGGCGCCTACTGCTGGGGAGACAACGATATGGGCCAGCTCGGCAGCGCGGCCGGACCGAGCAGCGAGGTTCCGGCGCAGGTAATCGGCCTTTCGAGCGGAGTTGAACAAGTTTCAGGTGGAGGCCAGCACTCATGCGCCAATATGGACAACGGCAGCGTCAAGTGTTGGGGTGCAAACGGCCATGGCGAGCTCGGAAACGGCGAGCTTTATGGTATTAATGTTGAACCTGTAGATGTAATCGAGCTTGACCACGAGAGTGTCATGGTTACGGCCGGCTCCGGTGTGAGTTGTTCCCTGTCTTCGGAAGGAACCGTGAAGTGTTGGGGAAAGGGGAGTTCAACCGGCGATTCTACTTCAGCTCAGACCTCCACACCGGTGGACGTCGTTGGGCTGAGCGAAAGCGTGTTTGAGATTTCAACTCACAGTCATACCTGTGTTGTGCTTGCAAACGGTCAAATGGAATGCTGGGGAGCAAACTGGGATGGGGAGTTGGGAAATGGAACCAACGAGCACGCGCTTTCTCCGGTCGAAGTGCTTAACCTCGATTCAATAGTCACTAACACCGCCGGGGGAGGGCATACCTGCGCGGTGGATGACGAGGGATCGGTCTGGTGCTGGGGCTGCAACAACCGTGGTGAACTGGGCTTGGGGTACGTCGAAGGCGAGCACTACACTCCCATGCGTGTGGAGGGCCTGGCGGATGAGGCGGCTTCGGTTTGTTCCAGTTATCACCACACATGCGCGGTGATGAAAAACGGCGCCATGAAGTGTTGGGGGAGCAATGGGGGTCAGCTTGGAGACGGCATTGACACCAGCGAGTGCATTGAATGGTACGACTGCCGTTTCCCCGACCCGGTCGACGTCATCGGCTTCGGACCCGGCTCCGATGCCGATGCCTCAAAATGATTTTGATGGCACCATCCTGATGGCGCCAACCCGAGTAACAATAAGCAAAACTCCTTCATAGTTCCAGGATGCTCTGGTATTCTTCACAATCTTGAACCAAAACGATGGATGCCAAACCCATGCGAAGCACTCTAAAAAACAACCGGATGCGCGTTCCGTTGAGGCTCCTGCTCCTGGCGGCGGGGGTCGCTCTCCTGATCCTGACGGCGTGCCATTCCCCCAAGGATTCCCAGTACTATTTCTCCAAGGCGGCCGCGGAAGACCCCCTGCTGGAGCCCCTACACAGCACACCCCTGTACACCGTCTTCTACGACCACGGGCTCAGGCGATGCGTGCTTCACTCGGCCCATACCTGGGGCGAGTCCGGTGGAGGCGGAGGCGGAACGGGAGTCGGAGTCAACGTAAAAGCGCCGGCCACCAGGGCCGCCGGAAGCAGTAGTGTCCTTTGCATGGCCGTTCCTCCTGTCTCGAATTCCAAGCCGTCGGCCGCAGTGAATACCGCCGTGCCGCCGCTCGTTTGTTGCAATTCACAGTCCGTCACCGTATCCAGCCGCTCGCCGGTCACCGTCCAGGCGTACTGAAAACGATGATCCGCCGGAGACGGATCGATAACGCCCGAAGTATCTCCGTCGATCGGCCGAAGCGAGCCGTCTCCGTCGATGCCCGTTATCGCCGGCGGGAGATCGGTATCGGTATCCGTGTCGGTATCGGTATCAGTGTCCGTATCGGTGCCCGTGTCGGTGCTCGTGTCGGTGTCCGTGGTACCGTCATCCGCTTCCGGTACAATCAGCGAACAACCGCCGACAAACAACAACATGGCAATAACCCAAAAAGACCGCGTAAATGACGACATTTTTGCAGACCTTTCGTTTCTACGAACCTTGAAAACGCCCGAATTCCATACCGGCAACGTCCTTGTTTGAAAGAACACGATCTTTTTTCTTGGTGATTTTCAAGGCGCCGGTTCGCTATTCGTCTTCTTCTTCTACCTCAATCAGTGAATCGTCGATCTCCACGATGGAGTCTTCCCCAAGATCCTCCCCATCGATCTCTTCTTCTTCCACCACGAGATCGTCGGCATCAACAACATCCTCTTCCTCCTCTTCCTCGGCGTCGGGATCCAGGATGTCCTCTTCCTCTTCTTCCTCGGCGTCGGGATCCAGGATGTCCTCTTCCTCCTCTTCCTCGTCTTCCTCCTCGACCTCTTCCTCGTCGACCTCTTCCTCCTCTTCCTCTTCCTCGTCGGCCTCTTCCTCCTCGACCTCTTCCTCGGCGTCGGGATCCAGGATGTCCTCTTCCTCGTCTTCCTCGTCTTCCTCGTCGACCTCTTCCTCCTCGACCTCTTCCTCTTCGGCCTCTTCCTCTTCGGCCTCTTCCTCGTCGGCCTCTTCCTCGGCCCCTTCCTCGACCTCTTCCTCTTCGGCCTCTTCCTCGTCGACCTCTTCCTCGTCCATCGTGGGCGGTGATATGGAAGTCAGCGACCGGATGTCTTCATCATCTTCATCTTCGTCTTCGACATCGTCAGCACCGCTCAGGAGTCTCTCGAGCCCGATCTTGGCCTTCTCGTTTTCGGGCCAGATGGTGATCACCTGCTCGTACCAATCCTTGGCCTCGAACTTGTTCTTGATATTGTCTTCCCAGACGGCGGCGATGCGGAGCAGGACCTCCTGCTTCTTGTCATCATCCTTGGTGGCGTCCAGCTGACGCTCCAGAAGATTGACCAGCTCGTTCCACTTCTCCTTGCGCTCGTAATGTTCAAGCAGTTGCCCGTACGCATTTTCGTCCGTGGCATCGAGCTGGATTATCTGCCAGTAGTGCTCGGCCGCCTCGTCCGCCTGGTCGAGCTCTTCCGCGAGTATGCGCGCGCGCCGCTTGTGATACATCACGGCCACGTCCATTTCGAACGTCTCGTCCAGGATATCGGCGTAATGATCTACGACGCTCTCCCAGAAGTTCTGCTCTCCCGCCATGGCTTCGAGCTTGTCGATTGTCCCCTCGTCGCGGGGGTTGATCTGCTGAGCCTCCTTGAGGCACTCGAAGGCGGCGGAATCGTCGTCGAGCTCCTCCGCGTAGATCTTGGCGACGATCATGAGGAGGTCCACCTGATTTTCGCGTTCGTGTCGATTATCCACCACGAGCTTGCGGTACATCTCTATGAGCTTGGCCCAGTACACACCCTTCTCGGTTGTGAGCAGGGCTTCCTCGAGTTGGCGCACCATTCCCCAGACATTCTCCACCACCTCGTCTGAAAAAGGATCGAACATGAGAACTTCGAGAACGGCAATGAACGCGCCGTCCGCGTCATCTATTTTGTCCCTCATCAACAGGGCGGATCGCATCTTGAGATCCGCCTTGCGAGAAGTGTCCTCCACGCGTTTGGTGCACACATTGTAAACACGGACGAGATCGTCCCAGCGCTCCGACGTTTCGCCCAGACCCTCGACCATCGTGAGAATCTCCTCGCTCGTGGGATCGACCTCGAAGGCCTTGAGGGCCACGTCGAAGGCCTTGTGCGGATCCTTCGCCTTCTCGTTGAGAGTGTTGACATGCCTGGTATAGAACTCAATCTTCTTTTCGTCCGTATCGGCGCGCCCCGCCAGAGCGTTGTAAACTGTTGCCAATCGCTGCCAGTTCTCGGCGGCGACCGCAAGCCTGTCGACTGCGTCGAGCATCTCGACGTTCTCGGGGTCCAGGCCGAACGCCCTCAACACCGCCTCCAGTCCCTTGCCCGGATCTTCCAGTTTCTCCTCGAAGATAACGGCAATCTTCATCCACCATTCGACCTGTTCGGACACCTCCTGGGCCGCCTTGGTCATGACCACGTACACATCGTTGATCTCGTTCCACAGCTCCATGCGATGAGCGGCTTCCTCCACGGTGGGAATGACCGGATCAAGGTGTCGCAACGCGTCGAAGGCTTGCCTGTGCCAGAACCAGGCCTTGGCGTTGTCCTCGACGTCTTCCTCGCAGATCTTGGCGCCCCTCAGCAGCATCTCCAGTTTGAGGTCCTCGTCCTCCTGGCGCTGGTAGCGTCCGTAGATCAGCTTGAGGAGCTTGTCCCATTCCCCTGCCTCGACATACACGGCGTCCAGCACGTCCTGCCGTTCCTCATCGGTGCTGTCCATGCCGACGACACGCTCGTAGGCGTCGATGGCCCGGTCGAGATCCTTGAGCTCGTTTCGGGACCAATCTCCCAGGAGGATCATCAACTCCTTGAGTTGTTCGGGATCCTCCGTGTGTGCGATCTGTTGCTCCAGCGCCTCCACCGCTTCCTCGAATTTGCTGTCCTCGGCCAGCACTGTCCTGAGCAGATTGAGGGTCGGGATGTGCGCCGGATCGACCTCTGCGATGATCTTTTTCAGCTCGGCAGTGGCTTCCTCGGGCTCGCCCTGCTTCTCGTGGAGGATGCTCGCCCTCTTGAACAGGATAGAAGCTCGCTCGGCATGGTCATCGGCGTGCGGAGCCTGGCGTTCCAGCACTTGCGCCAGCTCCGACCAGTCCTCGATACGCTCGTAGTAGCGCGAGAGCGCCCCCAATCCCTCGACATCCTCACCCGCCTCCAGCACCAGACGCCATGACTTCATGGCTTCATCCGCGCGACCGAGGTTGTCATCCAGCACGTGGGCTATCCTGCGATGTTGCTCGGCCCGATCATTCACGTCCTCCATGATCTCGAGCCTCAGTCTCAGCACGTTGACCAGATCCTCCCATTCCTCCTTCTCCTCGTAACCACGGGCGAGAGCCTCCAGAGCTTCCACGTCTCCGGGCAGGGCATCGAGCACCTCGTACCAGGCCCTTACCGCGCCTTTGTGATCCTCCAGACGGTGAGCGCAGGTCATGGCCTTTTTCTTGAGCAGCACGGCCTTGTCCTCCGGCTCTTCCGCCGCCTTCGCCCGCATGCTCAGGACATCGAGGAGCCGCTCCCACTGCTCGCCCTCTTCGGCGATGGACTCCATCAGCTCCAGGGTCTCACCATCGTTGGGCGCAACGCCGAGTACCTCGCGAGCCTTCTCGTAAGCCTCCTCGTTTTGCCCGAGCCGCTCCCTCAGCATGACCGCCGACCTCAAAAGGAACTCCCTCTTCTCGTTCCTGTCTCGGGTCATCTCCGCCCGCTTTTCGAGGAGCGGAATCAACTCTTCGTATTGCTGCTCCCTCAAGTACAGTTCGTCGAGCGCTTCCATCGCTTCGCCGTCTTCAGGCGCGAGATCCAGCACCTTCTTGTATGCATCCGCGGCGCGGGCCACGTCCCCGATCCTGATGTGGTAGATCTCCGCCAGGCGTCTGAACGCTTCGATTCTCTTGGCCCGGCTCTTGGTTGTAGCCGCTTCGTTTTCCACAACCTCCAGCAGCTCATCCCACCTCTCGGTTTCGGAGAGCAGCCGCTTGAGGGCGTCTACCGCGTCCCGAACCTTGGGATCGTTTTCCTGGATCATGCGCCAGGAACGGATCGCCCCTTCCATATCTCCCAGCTGTTCCTCCGAAAGCCGCGCGGCCTCGCGAAGGCGAACGGTCTGAACCGCGGCCGGGAGGTGAGGCGCACCGGCAGACCGAAGGAGAAGATCCCTCAACGATCCCCAGTCGCCTCTTGCGCGAAATCTCCGCTCCAGATAGGTGGTGGCTTTTTGATCTTGAGGCACGTAGTCGAGAACCTGCATCATCCGCTCTTCCGCGGTGGCGTCGTCGCCGCTCCTTCGGGCGCGCTCCGCCTGCTGTTGAAGGCTTTCCACGAAATCCTCTTCGGACATTCCCTCCGGCATTACCTCCGGCGCGGATGCCCGCTCGCCTTTTAGTTTCTCGTACCCGTTTTCCTCCTCGATCTCCTCGAAATCGCTCTCCGCCACCTCCGCCACGACATCCGCGAGGAGATCGGATTCCTCTTTGAACAGGCCGTCATCGGGCTCCCCGAAGGGCGTCGCGTATTGCGGCTGCGCCGACTCTTCACTCACGACGGCGGGCTGGGGCATCTGAGACGCGCGAACCTCCACTCCCCTGGAAAGTTTGTCTATGAACTGTGCGTCCTCGGGGAACCCCAGGGGCTCCACTTTCTTGATCCACCTGAGCGCTTCCTCCGGAGAACCGGTATCCTGTAAGTAGACCTTGGCCAGGCGGCGTATCACCGGCGCCTGGTTTTCCAGATCGCCCGCGGCATTTATAACCTGCTTGTATACCTCGGCCAGAGTCTCGAAATCTTTCATCTCCCCGGCCTTGCTCTCTATGAACTCCATCGCCTTGACGCTGGTCGGGGTCGCCATGAGGGCCAGCTTGGCCAACTCAAACACCTCTCCCGGCTCGGCGCCACGCGCGGCCTTCATGAGGAACTCGGACGCCCATCGATGATCTTTCTGATTTTCATCGGTGGTTGCGGTCACGGCAATGGTACGGGCAAGATCGAGCTTCACTTCCGGGTTCTGCTGATCGAGCTTGTGCGCCCTCTTGAGCGCCATGACCGCCTGGTCGCCGTCCGACAGGTTGGTGCTCAGAATGTGGGCGAGCTCCCTGTACAACGCTATTTTGCGTTCGTTGTCCTTCTCCACCCTGGCTTCCAGCTCGCAGAGCTTGGCCGCGTTCTTGAAGCTCCTGGCGCGGTAGTAGATCTCTCTCGCTCCGTAGATGGCGAGCAGGTTGGTCTTGTCGAGCTCTATGGCCTTTCGGTAGTGGGCCAGCGCGCGCTCGTCGTCACCCATGGCCCGCTCCAGCACCTCGCCCGCCTGCTGGTGCAGGTCGGATCGAATGACTACCTTGGTGCCCCTCACGTCTGCTTGCGCAAGAAAGTCCAACCGCGACTCCGCCAGTTGCAGGGCTCCTTCCCAGTCTTCCGCTTCTCTGTAGACGCCGTCGAGCCTGTCCCCGATGCCCGCGTGGGCGGGATCCTTGTCGAATCCCAGGAGAAGCACCTCCGCCCCCCGCTGCCTGTCATCGAGTTTATCCAGGTAAACCTCTCCGGCCCGGAAATACAGGTCGACCACTTCCTGCTCGTCCTGTGTCACCTGCGCCCTGTACTTGATCAACTCGGCGAGATACTCGTAGTCTCTCTCTTTTTCTGCAATGTCGCACAAATTCACGAAGGCTTGCGTGTCCGTCGGGTCTCGCTCGAGGATGGCTTGGTACTTCTCGGCATCTGACATGTGAACGCTCTCTTCTTGAAAAAAAGACCATAAACTTTAACACATTAGAAAAACTTGTTTCAATACCGAAAACAATTCAATTCATATGTTTTCATTTGACGCTCCAGCGCGCCACGGCTACATAACGAGACATCAATGGGAGAATATCGATGAAACTCGTCGAATGCGTACCGAATATCAGTGAAGGCCGTGATAGGAAAATCATCGACGCCGTCGCCGCCGAGGTGGAGGCGGTAGACGGTGTGCGGCTTCTGGACGTGGATCCAGGGGCGACCACCAACCGAACTGTGTTCACGTTTGTCGGCCCACCCGACGCGGCTTCGAAGGCCGCCTTCGCGCTCATTCGCAAGGCCGCCGAGTTCATCGACATGAAGACCCAGACCGGCGAGCACGCCCGCAACGGCGCAACCGACGTATGCCCCTTCGTTCCCCTGACGGGCATGACCATGGATGACTGCGTGGAGCTGGCGAGAGCCCTGGGAAAGCGGGTAGGAGACGAGCTGGGAATTCCCGTCTATTTGTACGAGTTCGCGGCCTCCAGGCCCGATTGGGCAAACCTGGCCAACATCAGAAAGGGTGAGTACGAGGCGCTCGCGGGCAAGCTGGGAACCGAGGAATGGCGTCCGGATTTCGGCCCCAACCGGTGGGACGACAGCATCGCAAAGACCGGCGCAACCCAGATAGGCGCGCGCCCGTTTCTCATCGCTTACAACATCAACCTCAACACCCGGAATACCAAATTCGCCCGGAGGATCGGCCTCACGATCCGCGAGGGTGGCGGCTCGGTGGTCCGCGACGAGGAAAATAAAAAGGTGCGCGGACCTGACGGGAAATTCCTCAAGCACGAGAAGGGTCTGTTCGATCACTGCAAGGCCACCGGCTGGTTCATCGAGGAATTCGGCTGCGCCCAGGTGACCATGAACCTCACGGACTACACGGTTACCCCGCCCCACGTGGTCTTCGACAAGGTCTGCGAGCTGGCGCAGGAGATGGGAGTGCGGGTAACCGGGTCGGAGCTGGTCGGCCTCACTCCGCTCGATGCAATGCTCATCGCGGGCAGGCACTACCTGGACAAGCAGGGCGAGAGCACCGGCGTTCCCGAGGAAGACCTCATCGACGCGGCCGTGCGAAGCATGGGACTGAATCAGATCTCCAACTTCGATTCCGGGGAGAGGATTATCGAGTACTGCGTCGCAAGTCCACGGCCTCTGGTCGGGCGCACAGTGACCGGTTTCGTGGACGAGCTCTCCCGGGATTCTGCGGCTCCGGGCGGCGGCAGCGTGGCGGCGCTTTGCGGATCTCTCGGCGCGGGACTGGCGGCCATGGTGGCCAACCTAACCATCGGCAAGGCCGGGTACGGCAAGGTCGCAGGCGAGATGCTGGACATCGCCGTCAAGGGACAGGATCTCAAGGATCGCCTCGGGAGGGCAGTGGACGACGATACGTTCGCCTTCAACGAGGTCATGGCGGCGTTTGGGATGCAAAAGGGCCCCGACAAGGATCTCGCGCTCCTCAATGCCAACAAGAAGGCGACCCTGGTTCCCCTCTCGGTCCTGGAGATGACGCCCGAGATCGTAGACCTGGCCGAGGCGACCGGGGATCGGGGCAACCGCAACTCACTGTCCGACTCGGGGGTCGCCGTTCTGTGCGCGCGCACGGCGGCCATGGGCGCATACTATAACGTGCTCATCAACCTCGCGGGGATCGACGACAAGGGTTTTGTCAACGAGACCAGAACGCGAGCCGACAAGGCCATCGAACTCGTCACCTCCAGATGCGACAAACTGGACGCCGTCTTCCGCGACAAACTCACTGAGCCTCTAAAAGGTTCCTGATCAGCGAAGGATTAGCGCGCCGGAGAGTTCGGTGAGTACGTCGACTATTTCCTTATTGGGATTGACTACTCCGGCGAGGGCTTCGATGCCCTTTTGATGGTGCCTTGAGGCCAGCGCCTTGACATCCACGATGGCGTTTGAGTTCGCCACGAACTCGATGATGCCCGGAACGATCTCCCGGCCATCCCCGCCCGCGGCAAGCTCGGCGAGCAGCGGCTTGAGATCGTCGCAACGCTCCGCCGCGAAGATGACCGGGAGCGTCATCTTGCCCTCGCCGATATCCGCCAGGAGATCCTTGCCGAGGGCTTGCGCGTCTGCGGACAGATCCAGGACGTCGTCTATGAGCTGAAAGGCCATCCCCACGTGCCGGCCGAAGAGACCCAGAGCCTCGCATGTCTTCTTGTCGGCGTCGGCCGCCATGGCGCCCGCGTTGGCCGCCCAGCGGAAGAGGCTGGCGGTCTTGCACTCGATGATCTCCAGGTACTCTTTCTCGGTGGTGTTTACAGAGCCCCTGAGCCTCAGCTGAACCACTTCGCCCTCAACCAGCATCCGCAACGTCTCCACAAACGGAGGCATGTACCTGGAACCGCTTGCGGCGACGATCTCCACGCAGCGCATCAACAGGTAGTCGCCGCCCAGGATGGAAAGGGCGTTGCCGTAGACCACGCGGGCGGAGGGCCTCCCCCGCCTCACGTCTCCCTCGTCGATGACATCGTCGTGCAGCAGTGTGGAGTTGTGGAGAAGCTCGCAGGACATCGCCAGGTTCAGGGGCAACGGATCCTCTCCCCGGGCGGCCCTGTAAGACAGCATGCAGATGACCGGGCGGATCCTCTTTCCGCCCGCCTCCATGATATGCCCGCAGACCTCGCTCACCTTCTTTGACGCGCCGTCGAGGCTGCCCAACAGAGCAGTCTCCAGCTCTGTCGCGCCGGACCCCAACAGCTCGGCGGATCGCGCCATGACCTCGGCCATGGGGCCGTCAAGGCCGTGTTTTTTTGCAATCTCACAAAGTGTCGGAAGGGCGTCCATCACCTGTTTCTGAGAGAGGGGGGTTGGGTGTGGGTATCCATGTTTTTCTTTGTACGCCAAGAAGGAATCGAACCTTCAACCTCCGGATTAAGAGTCCGCTGCTCTGCCTAGTTGAGCTATTGGCGCATATATTTTTTTCAGCGCGCCCGGGGTGACTCGAACACCCGACCTGCGGATTCGAAGTCCGACGCTCTATCCATCTGAGCTACGGGCGCCCATTTCTCCCTGAAAAAGCGCGAGGAGTTTCTAGTAGTAAACCATCTCCATGTCAACCGGTCCGCAGGGTGAGAGACGGGGCTTGAACCCGCAACATCCTGAGCCACAGTCAGGTGCTCTACCATTGAACTACTCCCACCATATTTCCAAAGTCCGACGTTGCCGACGGAATTCAAATTATAGGCGGGAGGGGTTCAATGGCAACTTATGTTTTTCAAAATTGTTTTTCAGTTTGGTTGTTTCTGTTAAGTATCCTTTGAATGAAGCGAATTCTACCACTGCTCGTCGCCCTGGCATTCCTTTTCGCCGCCGGCGCGCATGCCGGACCGGACGAGGAAACGGAAGGCCCGGCCAATCCCGATGCGCTCAAGGCAAAGACCGCAAAGAGCCCCGAGGCGCCCCGGAAAGTCGTACGGCTCACACTGGACGAGTGCATCAACCGCGCCGTCCGCAACAGCAGGCAACTGGCGGCGGAGCGCCATCGCCTGGCGGCCCTCGAGGCCCAGGTAAACCAGATCTGGTGGGCGCCTTTCTCCAACTTCAAAATCCAGGCTGCCTTCTCCATGGTGCCGGACCGGTGCATCGACACGACCATCTTGAGCGAAGAGGGCCGGATAATGGCCTGCGAAGACGGCGATGATGTCACCGGCGACGACGACTACTGGAGCCAGGGTTGGGGGCCGTACTTCGCCCTGGAGTTCAAGGGCGGCTTGCCCATCTACTCCTTCGGAAAGTACACCAACGCCAAGGAAGCCATGGGCCACGCGTACGAGGCCACCGAGGCAAACCTGCCCACCTTCGAACACAAGATCCGCTTTAACGTTCAGCGCGCCTACCACGCCATAGTCGGGGCTCGCGAGATGCTCTACACGATAAAAGAGGGGCGCAAGAAGCTTGTCGTCGCGCGAAAGAAGGTCGAGGAGAACCTCGAAAAACAGGAAGGCACCGAGACGGAGATCGATCTCATCAAGCTCAAGGTGTTCGAGTCCGAGATCGATCAAATGGTGCACCAGACTCGGCAGATCGAGCAAACCGGGCTGGCCGCCCTGCGCTTCCTGGTGGGCGGCAAAGACAAGGCCCGGATAGATATCCCCGAAGATCCCCAGGCGCTCATCGATCGCGAGCTCGACAGCCTCGAGGACTACCAGGGAAAAGCGCTGGAAAAGCGCCCGGAGCTCAAGGCGTTGCGCCACGCCCTGAAGGCAATGAAGTCCAAGGTCGCATTGCGCCGCTCCGAGTTCTGGCCCGACATCGCCCTGCTCATCAGCTTCCGGTGGACGCGCACCCCCGGCCGCACGGACATCGACAACTGGGTTCTCAAGGATAGCTACAACTACGGCGGCTACATGCCCGCCGTTGCGCTGGGCATGAACTACAACCTGGATATGGGGATGGATATCCACCGGCTCGACCAGGCCAAGGCGGAGCTCGCGGCCCTGACCGCAGATCAGCAGTTCGCCCTCGAAGGGATCATGCTCGAGGTGGAAAAGACCTACATCCAGGTGGCCACCGCCAGGGACAGCCTGAGCGCCCTGGAGAAATCAAAGCGACTCACCAAGGGCTGGCTCGCGGCCGCCGTCCAGAGCCATGCGGCCGGAATCGGCGCCGCAAAAGAAGTAAAAGATGCCCTCAAGGAATACTTCAAGATTATGGCCTCAACCCATCGTTCTATTGGGGAATTCAACGCAGGGCTCGCCGCGCTTGACAAGGTGACAGGAGACTTTGATGCCGGCAACAAAAAGTGAATAGCTACCGGTAAAAAACCGTCTTTTTTATATGAAGTCACCTTTCACGGCTGTACTAAAAGCAAGAAGGAGAAGGTAAAAAAATGAGGCGGATGAATATGGTTGTAGTGGTGTTAGGCCTGCTTTTCACAGTGAGCGGCGTCACCAACGCACAGTCCGGACCCACGGCATACCTTCAGTCCATCGACAAGAAGATAAAACCCCTCCTGGAAAACGCCAAGGCGAACGAAAAAATGATCGTGAAGCTCGTCAATCAGCTTCTGGATTTCAAAACCCTGTGCAAGGACTCCCTGGGCAAGCACTGGGAGGGCAAGACCGACGCGCAACGCAAGGAGTTCTCCGACACTTTACACGCGCTCATCGAAAAGAACGTGGTCGCCAGGCTCAAGGACACAAAAAATCACATCATCAAATACGAATCACAGGAAGTGAACGGCAAGAAGGCCTCGGTGGTGACCATCGTGGCGGACGGCACCGGCCCCCGTGCGATACAAACCGAGATCACGTACAAGATGCGCAAGCAAGGCCCCAAATGGCTGGTGGTGGACATGGTCACCGACGGCGTCAGCCTTATCTCCAACTACCGCTCCCAGTTCAACAAGATCATCACCAAGGACGGCTGGGACGTCATAATCAAGAAGATGCACGACAAGCTGGGCGAGTAGCCGCCTTTTCACCTACCGGAAATATCAATCGAAATAAAAACCGGTTATACTTCCATTCAACAATGAGTGAATTCAACATAGAAAAGACCGGCTTCACCCTCGAGGGCAGGGTCATGTGCACCGACGACACATGCATCGGGATCATCGGGACCGACGGCCTGTGCAAGAAATGCGGACTCGCCTACACAGGAGACGAGAAGCCCGGTGAAACCCCTTCGGACGATGCCCCCGCCCCGGTCCTTCAAGACGACGAGCCCGTGGTCTCCAAGAACTCTGGCGCCGCCGATGACGAGAAACCATCCCCGGCCCCGGGGGAACGCGTCTGCTGCCTGGATGAAACCTGTATCGGGATCATCGGACCCGACGGCAAATGCGGAGCCTGCGGCAAGAGCGGCTGAGATTCAGAATAACGGTACCCTGACAGGCAGTGCTCTCGGCATATCCTGACTCAGTTGACTTCTTGCAAACGCCGACGCGCGATATCGGCCCAGGGACCGGTGGGCTCCAGCGCCAGGTATCGCTTCCAGTGAACCCGAGCCGTGTCATCCTGATCGAGGCGAAAGAGGGTCATGGCAAGGTTGAAATGAGCGTCCGCGAAGGTCGAGTCCAGCTCCACGGCTCGCCGGAAGCAATCGGCGGCGGCGGTGAGATCGCCATCCTCGAACCCGAGGAAGCCCAGGTTGTAGTGGGCTTCGGGCTGATCCCTGTCCACCTCGACGGCCTTGGCGTACAGGATCTTTGCGTCCTGCACCGAGCCGGCCCTGTAACGGAGATTGCCCAGATTGGTGTACGCGTTGGCCAGGGTGGGATCGAGATAGATGGCCCGATGGTATGCTTCCTCCGCTTGCCCCAGAAATTCCTCGTCGTCGTCGAGCCTGCACCCTTCCAGATACCACTCATACGCTGTTCTGTTCTCTGGAGCAGCGTCGGCGCGAGACGGAAGCTGTGCGACGATTGACTCCTTGATGCTCTTGACGCTGAAGTCCAGGAGGAGCTGCCCGGAGTCGGCCTCGAACTCGTGGCCGTCCTCGATGATGACGATGGTGTTTGCGTCGCTCTTGATCCGCAGCCTGTCCAGGGGATGAGAAGATCTCGGCAGCTTGTCCTTGAGATCGCCGATGATGCGTCTCGCCTTCTGAAGGCTGACGCCTCCCGCCAGCAAGGCCTTGGCGGATCGGATACTGATCAGATCCTGAAAAGTGAAACAACGTCGACGACCGTCGTGACCGGTCGGAGAAACGAACATGGAACTGTCCCAGTACCGGAGGCGCCCCTCCGAGATATCGAAAAGCTTGGCTACTTCACGCCAGGAAAAAGTCGCGCTCATCGTTTGACCGGGCACCCGCTCGTTCCGCTGCAAATCCTCATTCAGCATCCCGGGTTCACGCAGGATCTTTGCGCCATTGTCGTCCTCTACACGCAGAAAGCTCCGACCCTGCACACCCCTCCCCGGACCCGAGAAATCCACGTAGTAGACGCTGGTGAGATCCTGCTTCAAGGGCTGTCCCCCGGAGCTTGTCCAACGTCATCTCTCGGTTCCGCAAGAGGGCATTCGATATCAATATCCACTAAAAGGGCATCGTCTACAATCGTGAACTCAAGTTCAGTTGACATTTGTATGGGAAGGTAGGGAGCGCATCTTCGCTCGGCTTCTCTCCTCGCGAGTCGAAGGAGACGCACGTGAAAGGAGATTGATTTCTTCAACGCTCTTGTCAGCGATTCGCGCCCGCCGTTGTCATCGAACGGATCCGGATCCAGATCGGTGAAACGGATGGTCACCATGGTGCTTCCCGAAAAAATCATTTCTCCGTTACGATCACCTTTCATCACCGTTCCCTCGCTGACGACGGAAGCTTCCCTGAGTAAAACCTCGTTGGCAAAGCTGGTGAGCGTGCGCCCGACGACGGACTGCATCAATGGTAAAGAGCGCGACTTTTTCAAGGGTTTCAGGTCCATGTAGGATATTGTAGGTTAGTGTAGTTGTATGAGCAAGTTATCGGAGGGAGCGAGCTATGACGCTGTTCAAGTGGACGGGGTGCCAGGGGCGCTGTTTAGGTGGACAACATGGACGGTGTGGACGATGTGGACGCCCAAAACAAGATCGGATCTCTCAATCTACAGTCCACTCTGTCCACAGTCCACCCTGTCCACGGTCCACCCCGTCGACACAGTCCACTTCGTCCACAGTCCACTACAGCCCTTTTAAAAGAAGAAACTACTCAAAACAGGCTTTCATGCACGCGCGATACCCGCTGTCGCAGCCTTTCTTGTACTTGCCGGATACGCTGCCCGAACACACCTGCGCGCAGGCGCCGAAAGCTGTCTTGCAGACCATCTCGCAATTCTGCCCCGGCGCCACCAGGCTCCCCGCATCCGCAACCCCGCCGTCCGCCATTGCCGGGGGTTCCGCCCGGCCTTCGGTCCCGGACTGGTGAATCTCACCAACCGAAGGACGTTCGTCGAACATGCCCTCCGGTCCGGGCGGTCCGGGTATGGAGATGCCATCGTTCAGCTCCGCGAGCCTCAATCCGGCGTACTCGATCTTGTCCTCGGGTTGATTGTAAACGCGCTTTTCGAGCCACACCGTCCAGCACTCCGTCTTGCGGTCGGCGTTGAGCCCCGGGTTGTAGTCCATGTCGAAGCATCGCTCGAAGGCGTTGTCGCTCTGGTAGGTTCGCCTGAGGCTCGGGCCGCACGACGTGCCCACGGCAACTGCAATCGCAACACCAAGAACGACGGCGATGGAAATCGATTTCATAAGTTTGCTCCCCACGATTGTTGCGCAACCGATCACGCATGGACTATATACGACCCATGACAATGCTCAAGAAATACGATCCGGGTCACATAGAGAAGAAGTGGCAGGACATATGGGATAAAGACCAGACCTTCCGCGCTCTTGCGGAAGCCGACGGCGACAAGTACTACGTCCTGGAAATGTTTCCCTACCCTTCGGGCCGCCTTCACATGGGGCATGTTCGCAACTACGCCATCGGGGACGTGGTGGCCCGCTACCGCAAAAAGCGCGGATTCAACGTCTTTCACCCCATCGGATGGGACGGGTTCGGGCTGCCCGCCGAAAACGCCGCCATCGAGCGGGGCGTATCGCCGAAGGGCTGGACCTACGACAACATCCGAGCCATGCGCAAACAGTTCAAGACCCTGGGTCTGGCGTACGACTGGACTACGGAAATCGCAACCTGCCATCCGGAGTACTACCGTTGGGAGCAACAGATCTTCATCCGCGCCTTCGAGAAGGGTCTCGTCTACCGCAAGAAAGCCCTGGTCAACTGGTCCGACAAGATGCAGACCGTCCTCGCCAACGAGCAGGTCATAGACGGCCGCGACTACCGATACGGGCTTCCCGTTGTACAGAAAGAACTCACCCAGTGGTTCTTCAAAACAACCGCTTACACCGAGGATCTGCTCGAGGGTCTCGATGATCTCGAGGGCAAATGGCCCGGGCGCGTCCTCCTCGAACAGCGCGCCCGGATCGGCAAGAGCCACGGCGCGAAGGTGGAGTTCAGGCTCGTGGATCCGGTGGATGGAGACGACTCGCTTCCAGTCTTCACCACCCGCCCCGACACCCTGTGGGGGGTCACCTTCATGAGCCTCGCGGCGGAGCATCCCCTATCTCTCAAGCTCGCGAGGGGCACCGACCGGGAGGATCAGGTCAGAAGCTTCGTCCAGAATGTGCTCAAAGAGGATCAGCACAAACGGGGTTCCGAGGACTACGCGAAGGAAGGCATCTTCACCGGAGCCCATTGCATCAACCCGGTGACCGGCGAGCGCGTGCCCATCCACATCGCCAACTTCGTGCTCATGGACTACGGAACCGGAGCGGTCATGGCCGTACCGGCGCACGATCAGCGGGACTTCGAGTTTGCGAGGAAGTACGACATCCCCATCAAGGTGGTCATTCAACCAAAGGGAGAAAAAACACTGGTTCCGACAACCATGACCGAGGCGTACGTAGATGACGGCGTGCAGGTCAACTCCGGTCAGTTCGACGGGCTCCCCAACCGCAAGGCAATCGAGAAGATCGCCGGCTATCTCGAGGAGAACGGATGGGGTGGAAAGACCATCAACTACCGGCTGCGCGACTGGTGCATCTCGCGGCAGCGATACTGGGGAGCGCCGATCCCGATAGTCTATTGCGACAAGTGCGACGTGGTTCCGGTGACCGAATCGAATCTTCCCGTGCTCCTGCCCGATGACGTGACCTTCGCCGCCGATGGCGGCTCGCCACTCGCGCGCTGCGATGAGTTTGTAAAAACCGCTTGCCCGAAATGCGGCGGTCCCGCCCGTCGCGAGACCGACACGTTCGATACATTCGTGGAGTCGTCGTGGTACTACCTCAGGTACACCTCGCCGCGACACGAGAATGCGCCGGTCGATCCTGCGGAGGTTTCGCGGTGGTTGCCCGTCGATCAGTACATCGGCGGCATCGAGCACGCCGTGGGTCACCTGGTGTACGCCAGGTTCTTTCACCGCCTCATGCGTGATCTCGAAATGTTCCCCAAAACAGTGGCGGCCGAGCCGTTCGCCCGTCTGTTGACCCAGGGTATGGTGTGCAAGGAGACCCTCTTCACGCGGGACGAGAAGGGACAGCCTGTCTGGCACGAAGTCGACGAGGTGGAAGATGGTGTGAGCAAGCTCAACGGCAACCCCATCGAAATCGGCCGCATCGAGAAGATGTCGAAGTCGAAACGCAACGGTGTGGATCCCAACGCCATCATCGCGCGATACGGATCGGATTCGGCGCGGCTCTTCATCCTGTTCGCCTCGCCTCCTGCCAACGATCTCATCTGGAAGGACGAGGGCGTTGAGGGTGTCCATCGCTTCCTGAACAGGATCTGGAACATGGTCCATTCCAGGCGCGACTCCATAGCCGGCGCGCATGCATACGGCGGCGACGGCACGGACCTGAGCGAGCAGGCAGTAGATCTGAGGCGGACTACACACAAGACAATCGCCGCGGTGACCGACGACATCGAGAACCGCTTTCACTTCAACACGGCCATCGCCCGTTGCATGGAGCTGACCAACGCTATTTCCAAGTTCGCGCCTTCACCGGATGACACCGCCGGCGCCTCGATACAGCGGGACGCAATGTTCGCGCTGGTGAGCATGCTGTCCCCGTTCGCCCCCCACGTGGCCGAGGAGCTGTGGGAGATCATGGGCGGCGAGGGCATAGTGTCCTTGGCCCCGTGGCCAAAATGGGATGACGAGATCGCGGCGGACGACGTGGTGACCATCGCGGTCCAGGTGATGGGCAAACTGCGGGCAACTCTCCAGGTGCCCTCCTCGTGCGACAAGCAGGAGATGGAGCGGCTGGCCCTTGCGAACGACAACGTGAAACGACATCTGGAAGGAAAAACGATCCGGAAAGTAGTCGTCGTTCCGAGCAAGCTGGTCAACATCGTAGCCGACTGAAAAGGCCCATGGGAAACATCGTTCTCAAAACCGATGCCGATATCCAGGCAATGCGCCGTGCCTGCAGACTCGCCGCGCAGACCCTCGAGGAGGTCGGGAAGATCATCCGCGTCGGGCTGACCACCGACGAGATAAACACCTTCGTTCACGACTTCACCATCGCCGCCGGCGCCAGGCCGGCGCCCCTCAATTACAGGGGTTACCCCAAGAGCGTGTGCACCTCGGTGAACGAGGTCATCTGTCACGGCATCCCGGGCAAACGCGTGCTTCTCGATGGGGACATAGTCAACATCGACGTCACTTCTATCCTGGATGGCTGGCATGGGGACGTATCCGCCACCTTCTACGTCGGCGAGCCCTCGCGGGGGGCCCGGAATCTGGTGGAGACCGCCCGGAAGTGCCTTCAACTGGGGATCGACGCGGCCCGTCTCGGCGCGCGGCTCGGAGACATCGGCGCGGCGATCCAGGGATACGCGGAGGCCCGGGGATGCTCGGTGGTCCGGGATTTCGTGGGGCATGGGCTCGGGCGGTCGTTTCACGAGGGCCCCCAGGTGGCTCACTTCGGCAAGAACGGCCGCGGACAGCGCATCGTCAAGGGCATGACCTTCACCATCGAGCCGATGATCAACCAGGGCAGTTGGCAGATGCGCGTCCTTTCGGATGAGTGGACGGCGGTCACCACTGACGGGAAGCTGTCGGCCCAGTTCGAGCACACCATCGCCATCACCGACGACGGCGCCGAGATCCTCACCGCGTTCGAAAAGCCTCTGGTAAATAGCGAAGTACTCTTCAAGGACTGAATGACAAGGAGGAAGACCTACCATGACTCTCATGGAATTCTCGATGATCCCTCTCGACAAGGGAGACAGTTTTTCGAAGTACGTGTCGGCCACGCTCGATATCATCGACCAAAGTGGGCTCGACTACCGCCTGACGCCCATGGGGACTGTCGTCGAAGGAGAGTGGGACGATCTGATCGCGCTCCTGTCGAAGTGCTTCTGGGCCCTGGAAGCGATCTCCGCTCGCATCAGCATCAGCGCCAAGTTCGACCACCGCAAAGGTAGATCCGGGCGACTCGACACCAAAATCGCCAGCGTGAAAGAAAAAGCCAAACGGAAGATCAGAAGCTGACCTGCCCTCCCCTTACCTCATGGGCTCTCTGTCGGCTTCGCGTTTTTCTCTTCGCCTTCGCGGCCAGAAGACGATTGCCTCGCCGAACCCCATCCCGACGTACATGAGCAAGAGAGCGATGAGGATATAGGCGGGCGAGAACTTGATCCACAGGAAGATGCTGGTGCCCAGGACGATGAGCATCAGAGTCGCGGAGAAGGCGTTGACCTTGAGGTCCTTGAACGATCGGAATTTCACCGAGCTCACCATTAGCGCGGCCAGAACCAGCATCACAAGGGCGAGCATGGGATAACTAATCCCCTTGACGGTCAATCCGTGCGAGGTGAGCCATGGCCACCCGCCCATTGCCCTGGAAGCGACGACGAGCGCGACGATGAACGCCGCCGCCAGGGGGATGGGTAGACCCAGCATATACTTGTCGGGTTTGTCGTCCTTCTTGGCCTTGGAGCGGTGCGCCAGCACGTTGAACCTGGCCAGCCGCACGGCGCCGCCGAGCACGTACACGAAACAGATAACCACACCGATCAGTCCAATATCCTCGAAGGCCCACCGGTAGACGATTACGGCCGGCGCCACGCCGAAGGAGATGAGATCCGCGAGTGAATCGAATTCCACCCCGAAGGCCGACTGGGTCCTCGTCATCCTGGCCACCCGCCCGTCGAAAAGATCGAACATGAACGCGTAGAAGAGGAGCAGGGACGAGCGGTAGACGTCCTCGTCCGTGACGTCCACCCCCACACAACGCACGATGGCCCACATCCCGCAAAAAAGACTCGCCGCGGTGAGGAGGTTGGGAAGGATGAAAATGGTTTTCTTTAAGTCCATTCTTCTTTGAAATGTTCTCTTCTATTTTGCTTGAAAAAGGAATTTAGCCGAAATCCTACCGTTCGAGAAGCGTTGAATCCTTGAACTTCGGATCGAGCATGATTTCCAGATCGTCTCTTCCCCTCTCCTTGACGGCCTCCTCGACGAGCGCGCGGGCTTCTTCGCCTCTTCCCGCCTGCCGCAACACCAGTATTTTCGCCAGATCGTCATCGTACCCTGACTCGAGTTCCTTGAGCTTGTCTATGGCCCTCAGCTTGCCCCTCAGTTGTCCCGGCGTGGAGAAAGCGATGACGAAATCGTGGTCTGCCCGCTGCTCCGTCTTTGAGAACGTCGCCTGGCTACCCAGGCCCGCCATCCCGAACCAGCGCCGCAGAAACAAAACCTGGGGTAGCAGCTTCGGAGCGTGCAGGACTCCCCGATCGTCGATGAGACCGACTTCAACCGCCTTTTTGACAAAGGCGCCGCCGGTACGAACGACCTGTTCCACCGGTTCGCCTCCCGCCTCCAGGGTTCTCTGGAGACCGTGCTCTCCCGCGATCTCGAGCAGATCCGTGAGCGCCCCCTGAAAATCCAGCGCCAGGCGCTTCCCCAATCCGAGGAACCGCTCCGGGTTCCCGTCATGGAGCGCCCGGGCCTTGCTCCTGAAGATCTCCATGAGCTCCCGCACCCTCCCGCCGGTCCCGGCGTCGGGCTGCGCGCTCGCAACCTCGAGCCCGTGCAGCTCTTCCAGGACAGCGACGATCTCCTTTTCCTGCCCGGTCAAGACGATATCGGCGGCGCTATTTTCCAGATCGGCCATGGCGGCGTCTATCTCCTTCGGAGTGAAACTCGCCCGAGGCATGGTCAGAGGCCGCGAAGAATCCGTCCTCGCCAGCACGAAAACCGCCGCGCCGACCGTCAGAAGGACGGCGCCAGCCAGCAAGATCCCACCTCTCGAGAGCCCCTTCATCAGGTTTTCGGAGCTGCTATCTCGCTCCATTTCCGGTCCTTTCGGGTTTTCAGTCCCGGTATCCATGTTAAAATGCCTTATGAACCAGAATCGGCAGCATACTCGACTTGATTTCGCAACAGCGCTGGAACTCCATTTGGGTGATCAATCACAGCCGGGCCGCTCGTTGAACATCAGCGCGGGAGGCATCTTCATCGACACCGCACCCCTGCCAGAGTTCGGAACCAAGCTCACTCTTCACATCAAGCTTCCCGGGATTGCCGACAAGTGCAAGATTCCGTGCATCGTGCGGTGGAGAAAAGAAGGCGATGGCGCGGGCCTGCAATTCGAAGGGCTTCGCCCCATCGAGGTCTGGGCACTCAACAAACTGGTCAAGTCGCTTGCGAAAGACTGACCCGGCTTTCATTTCAGCAACCATTCCAGGTTGGCCTTTTCCCACTCGACGGCCTCTTCGTATCGGTCGAAGGCTCGCTCCAGCGCCTTGAAACTTCGCGTGTGAAAACGTCTTCTCTTACCGGCCTTCTCCACCGGAAGAACATGATGGAGCATCTCATGGTAAACGATCCAATCGAGGACGTACCCGGGCACCTTGTCCGAGTCCAGAACCGGGTTGACGCTGATCGTCCTGTCCTCGTAAGAGTATTTCGCCAGGACGCGGCTCCTGGAGCGCGATCGCCGGATTCCTCCCTTTTTCGTCTCACGACCCCAGCCGATCTTCACCTCGCCGATACCGCCGAAGTACCTCTCAACTACCCTGTCGAGGTTGCCGCAAAGATCGTGATGCCTGCCCTTCGCGCAAACAGGATGTCTTCGTCGAGAAGAAGCGCTCCGCTCGATCTCGTGATTGTGAGAAGCGATGAAACGATCGACCTTCCGGGCAATCCGGGGGTTGCCTCCCGATATGAAACCGGCCAGAGACTTCACGTCATCCACCCCCGCGTGAGCGAACATCCGGTGAAGCCTCACAACCAACCGGCCCGCCTTTTTGCCGTGGGAAACCATGGTGGAGCTGTTGTTGTTGAGCACCACGTCCACCGGCTGGGGAAGCAATATCGCGAGGAGCCCCTCGATCCGCCTCGCGTGGGCGTCCAGCTTTTCCCTGGACATGTCGGCGGAGCCTTCGCTCAAAGGGGTGAACTCCAACTCCAGCTGTCGACCAAATGCAAATCCCATTGCTCGACGGTACGGACCACCTGAACATCTGTCAAGCCGTGGAATGAGTGGAAAGAAATGTTCTTGCGGCGATAAGCGTCTAATTTTTCGTAACCCCATCCCGGCCTTCCCCTGCGAGGGGAAGGGGAGGATGATGGAGGCCAGCCTTAAATTGGATCGAATGAAAAAGTTCTGTGTAAAATGATGCTGATGATTTCGAGAACAAAGAAGATCGTTTGCTGCCTGGCGTTTCTCGCGGCGTCGATGCTCACCCTCGACGCGGCGGCGGATATTTACTCGTACACCGACAAGAACGGAACGGTTCACTTCACCAACTCCAGCCCGAAGGGCAAGGACAAGAAGAAGTTCAAGATCTATCTCAAGACCCCCAAGAGACGCATGGCGCGTCCCGGCGTGGTCCCCGTGCCTGCCCGGAGCACCGATCCGGCCAGGTATTCCAGGTTCGACGCATCAATCAAGGAAGCCGCCCGCACCCACACTATCCCCGAGTATTTTATCCGCGCGGTCATCCGGGTGGAGTCCGACTACGATCCCAGGGTGGTGTCCGTGGCCGGCGCCCAGGGCCTGATGCAGCTAATGCCCGGAACCGCCAAGCGGATGGGCTGCACGAACTCCTTCGATCCGCACCAGAACATCATGGGCGGAACCCGCTACCTGCGTCACCTGGCAAACATGTTCGGCGGCGACATGGTGCTCACCATCGCCGGCTATCACGCCGGAGAGGGCGCCGTCCGAAAGTACAACGGCGTGCCGCCCTACAACTCCACCAAGGGCTACATCCAGAAGGTTCTCAAGTTCTACTACCGGTTCAAGAAGAAGGCCCAAAAAGGATAGCCCAGGGACGGCTCACCGCGGGTATAAAACCCGCGGCCACGATGCGCTTCCGCGCAAGCCCGGTGGGCTTGGGCGACGGCTTCCAAGGCTTAGCGAGGACAAAAGCTCATCCTGACCGCGCCCTATTCAGGGCGCGGCACCTTCTTGCTCAACAGGATAGCCCAGGGACGGCGCCGCCACACCCAACACAGGACGAACATGACGGCGGCGAGCGAAAGGACGGCAAGCAGATGGCGGACCGGCGTCAGACTGCGGCGGAAGAACAGAGAGAACACGTGGTAGACGAGTATCAGATGAACGCAGTACGCAAACAGAGAAGTTCGGCCGAACAAAACCAGGAAGTCGAACCGGACCCGGTCCAGGGCAAAGGCGCTGGCTCTGGCCAGCCCGAAAAGAGCAAACAGGACCGCCATCTTGTAGAGGAAGTGATGGACCGTCGTCCTGATCACCTCAAGACCCTCGAAAAACGGTCCCAGACCGATCGTTCCGCAAATCACCCTTAGACCGTAGCTGGAGATCAGGAGAATCAGCGCGACGGCGATCAGGCCCGTCCAGAACTTGCGCTCCGCGACAGCATCCTTCGTGGCACGCAGCCAGTGTGGGCCGACTGCTAAGCCGAGGGCTACCCATCCCGCGTAAGGAAAGACGGGAAACCCGGACATCTTTGGAACGTATGCCAGATAACCGGCCACGCCGCCGGGAAGCCAGTCGGTGAGGGGCAGACGCCAGGTCACCTGCGCTCCGGACACGAGAATTATCAACCCCGCGAGCGCGCCCGTATTGATCCCCTTCCTGGGCCACATCAGCCAGATCGCCAGGATCATCCCCACACCGATACAGTGCAGGATATCCACCTTGAGAACCTGGGTCCAGGTTCCCCCAAAACCGCGGCAGGCCCAGAACGCCAGGTTGAGTCCGTATCCCGCCGCGAGTACCCCCAACGCCCGTATCGTCAGTGCCTTGCGAACGGGAAGATCGTCCCTGCCCGCCCGTGACGCCTTCGCCGCGATGATGGCGATGGACACACCGGCAAGAAACATGAACACCGGGGCCACCATGCCCGAGATCTGCGAGATCACGTGCCCGTAGGTCCACTTGTTCACCTCGGGAAGAAGCCACGGGGACGCCGAGTGCACCAGGAACATGGTAAACACCACCGCCCCGCGCATGCGATCCACGTACTCAATGCGTTGGCTTATACCTCCCGTCGCCATGGCGCGGGAGAATACATCGGCTGTGGAGTGTCGGCAACTATTACCACCAAGACAATTGACCCCAGAAAAAATATGTCTGACACCCCCAGAAAAAATGTGTCTGACACCCTTGCAAGTATCTGACACCACTGAAAAAGGTTACCATCGGGATTGAATGAAGAAGATCATCAACATATGCGCGATTTCCATCTTCGGTGGGCTGGGTTGGTGGCTCGGAGGCGGGTTAGGGCTAATGGGTTCCTTCGGTTTCTCCATATTGGGGAGCATCGTCGGGGTCATCGTTGCATGGAAGGTGAACCAGCTTGCGGGTAGATAACGGACTCTTTTAAGGATCACCGCGCTGCTTGCCGACCTCGTACAGCGCGATCAACTCGGCCACCGCAGATGTGGCAGGAAGAACCCCGGATGACACCTGCTGTTCGATTCCGGGCAAGGCGGCCGATACATTGGGGTCAGTTATGAACTTGTCCACCACGTGCTCCTCGAGCATCGCGTGCATCCACCCCAGGCTCTGTCGGCTTCTCCTGCGGTCGAACACACCCGAGGAGCCGATGTTCTCCATGAAGTCCCGTATCACTTCCCAGATCTCCTCCACGCCTTGGTGGGCCAACGCCGAGCATGCATAGACGCGGGTCCGCCACCCTTCGGTGGCCGGCATGAGGTAGTGGAGCGCGCGTTCGTACTCCGCGCGAGCCATTTCTGCGCGCCGCTTGTTGTCGCCGTCCGCCTTGTTGATGACGACAGCATCCGCCATCTCCACCACGCCCCGCTTGATCCCCTGAAGCTCGTCCCCTGCCCCCGCGATCATCAGGAGGAGAAAGAAATCCACCATGGAACGGACGGTGACCTCGCTCTGACCGACACCGACGGTCTCCACGAGCACCACGTCGAATCCGGCCGCCTCGCACACCAGCATCGTCTCGCGGGTCTTGCGCGCTACGCCGCCGAGGGTTCCCCCCGTAGGAGATGGCCGAATGAAGCAACGTGTATCGCGGGCGAGATCGTCCATTCTGGTCTTGTCCCCGAGTATGGATCCCCGCGTGCGGGTGCTCGAGGGATCGATGGCCAGCACCGCAACCTTCTTTCCTTTCTCGAGCAGATCTTCTCCCAACGCTTCAATGAAGGTGCTCTTGCCTACCCCGGGAACTCCCGTGATGCCTATTCTGATGGAATTTCCGGTGTGTGGAAGGATGCGCTTGAGCACCTCCTGGGCCATGTCCATGTGGGCTCTGGAGTTGCTCTCCACCAGGGTTATCGTCCGCGCGAGGATTGTCCGATCACCGGCCAGCACTCCCTCCACATGATCGTCCATGGTGAGGTCTCTTCGAAGGGACCTGGTCGATCTGCCATCGCTATTGCTTTTTTTGTCTCGCATCTGCCGCAAAGCTTACACGAACACACGCCGGAGGGACACTTGGGAGTCATTGTTCTCCAGTCAGTTAGATCTCAGGTGGATTTCCTCTGAGAAAATGTGTCTGGCACCACCCTGAAGGATCACCAAATACCCGCGCAGATCCTGCGCGGGTAAGCACACACTCGCACAGGTAGCACACACAATTATGCGGTGTGTCCCATTCTCACGGCCATCTCCTTGAGCACGGCACGAGCGGCTGTGGGAATCACAGTGCCTGGACCGAAGATGGCGGCAGCGCCGTTCTCCTTGAGAAATTGATAGTCCCCGGGCGGGACTACGCCGCCGACCACTACCATGATATCCGGTCGATCCAGCCTGGCGAGTTCCTCGATCAACTTCGGCAGCAGCGTCTTGTGCCCTCCGGCGAGAGAACTCATGCCGACCACGTGAACATCGTTCTCCACCGCCTGCCGCGCGGTCTCCTCCGGCGTCTGGAAGAGCGGTCCGATATCCACGTCGAACCCCAGGTCCGCAAACGAAGTCGCTATTACCTTGGCGCCGCGATCGTGACCGTCCTGCCCCATCTTGGCCACCATGAGACGAGGCCTGCGCCCTTCCTTGACCGCGAGATCATCCGCGATCTTCCGCACCGCCGCCACCTCCTCCTCGTGCCCGAACTCCGCCGAGTAGACGCCCGAGATCGATCGAATCACCGCCTTGTGCCGACCGAAGACCTGCTCCATGGCCGATGATATCTCGCCCAGGCTCGCCCTGGCCCGAGCGGCATCGATGGACAATCGCAGCAGGTTTCCCTCTTCCCCGCCGGCGCACGCGGTCAGCCCCGCTAGGGCCGCGCGGACCCTTGCCTCGTCGCGCCCCTTCCTGAGAACGGCCAGCCTCTTCTCCTGCGCCTCCCGCACGGCGGCGTTGTCCACCTCCAGGGTATCGATGGGCTCCTCGTGCTCCAGGCGGTACTTGTTGACGCCGACTATCGGCTCCATACCGGAATCGATCTGTGCCTGCCTCCTGGCCGACGCCTCCTCGATGCGCATCTTGGGGAGCCCGGTCTCGATGGCCTTCGCCATCCCGCCGAGCTCCTCCACCTCCTGGATGTGGACCCACGCCCTTCGCATTATGGCGTCCGTGAGCCACTCCACGTAGTACGAGCCGGCCCAGGGATCCACGACCTGGCACAACCCGGTTTCGGTTTGCAGGTACAGCTGTGTGTTCCTCGATATACGGGCGGAGAAATCGGTGGGCAGAGCTATTGCCTCGTCGAGGGAGTTGGTATGCAGGGACTGGGTGTGACCCATCACCGCCCCCATGGCCTCCACGCAGGTTCTGGCCACGTTGTTGAACGGATCCTGCTGCGTGAGGCTCCATCCGGAGGTCTGGCAATGGGTGCGAAGGGCCATCGACTTTGGGTTCACGGGATTGAACTGTTTGATCATCCTGGCCCACAGCACGCGGGCGGCGCGCATCTTGGCGACCTCCATGAAGAAGTTCATCCCCACGCCCCAGAAGAAGGATACCCTCGGCGCAAACGCATCGATATCTATCCCGGCCGCTATGCCCGCGCGAACGTACTCCAGCCCGTCGGCAAGGGTGTAGGCCATCTCCAGATCGGCGGTGGCGCCCGCTTCCTGCATGTGATAGCCGGAGATGCTGATGCTGTTGAACTTGGGCATGTTCTTCGACGTGAAGCCAAAAATGTCGGCGATGATCCGCATGGACGGCTTGGGAGGATAGATGTACGTGTTGCGGACCATGTACTCCTTGAGGATGTCGTTCTGGATGGTCCCGGTGAGCTGCTCGAGCTTCACCCCCTGCTCCTCGGCCGCGAGAATGTAGTACGCCATCACCGGCAATACCGCGCCGTTCATGGTCATTGAGACGGACATCTTGTCCAGGGGGATACCCGCGAAGAGAATATTGGCGTCGAGGATGGAGTCCACGGCCACCCCCGCCTTGCCCACGTCTCCCACGACCCTCGGGTGATCGGAGTCGTATCCTCGATGGGTCGCCAGATCGAATGCGATTGAAAGCCCCTTCTGACCGGCGGCAAGGTTGCGCCTGTAGAATGCGTTGCTCTCCTCTGCCGTGGAGAAGCCGGCATACTGCCTGACCGTCCAGGGCCTCGTCACGTACATGGACGGATACGGCCCTCGAAGGAAAGGCGGGATCCCGGCGGTGAAACCCATGTGCTCCAGATCGCCGATGTCCCGCTCCGTGTAGACCGGCTTTACCTCTATCTGCTCATTGGTACGCCACGCGGGCCCCGTCGCAACCTCGCCCTTTGAAGGCACGCGCGTGTATTCCATCTTTGTGAAGTCGGGTGATTTGCTCATTACCTGACTCCTATCTTGTCGAGGAACGCGCTGAGCATCCCGTGGTTGTCGGCGCGAAGGTGGATGAATTCGTCGACGCCCGTTTCCCTGTGGGAGTCGATCTGTTTTTGGGGATATCCCGCGAGCACGATGATGACGCCCGGAGCTTTCTCCCTGAGCTTGCGTACAAAGGGTGGAACCAGCTCCGGGTATGTGGGATCGGTGGAGCATATCACCGCGATGGGCGCCCCGGAATCGACGGTCGCGTCCGCCGCCGCCCCCGGGTCGTCGAAGCCGTCGTTGCCGATGACATCGAAACCGGCCACCTCGAAAAAGCCCCTGGTGAAGTCGGCCCGGGATTTGTGCTGGGGAATGGGCCCCATGTTGGCGAGGAAGACCTTTGGACGCGCGCCGGTCTCACGCTCGTGGTTCTCGCTGCGCTCTCTGAGTTTCTCGAACATCTGCGCGCTCCGGAACATTCGCAGAGGCTTGACGACGGCCCCCGCCCCGGACCTCCACGCCTGTGCGATCTCTCCCAGGGTTGCCCCATCTTTGGCCGCCGTAATTGCCGCATCCATCGCCTTTTGCGAACCCGCTTCGAGCGCCACCGACAGACCGGTCCGCGCCGCCGCCACCTCCGCCGATCGGCTCGCATGCAACGCCCGGTGGTCGGGCCCGCGGGGATCGAGCTTCTGCTCGCCCAAGTTGGGATACATGTTGGTCCCCACCAGGATCTCAGAGCGAACAGCCAGCTTTCCCGTGCGCTCCAGAGCGCCCTTCTCGCAAATGGACTGAGGAAATCCACCTTGCAGGGCCGCGCTCATGCCGCCCTTCTTCTCTATCTCACGGAACAGGTCCCACGATTTGCGAGCCAGTTGATCCGTCAGCCACTCCACGTACCAGGAGCCTCCGGCCGGATCGACCACCCTTCCCAGGTTGGCCTCTTCTCTCAAGATGACTTGCGTGTTTCGCGCGATCCTTGCGCTGAACTCGTCCGCCTCGCGCACGGCCTCGTCGAAGGGACTCGCGTCGATGGACTCCGCCCCCGCCACTGCGGCGCAAAATGTCTCGGTGGTCGTCCGCAACATGTTGACCCACGGGTCGTATTTCGTCTGGTTTCTGCTCGATGTCCGCACGTGGATGTGAGTACGTCCGTTCTCCTCGTCTCCTCCGAAGGCCTCCACCACCCTGGACCACAGGAGTCTCGCAGCGCGCAGCTTGGCTATCTCCATGAAGAACCGGGAACCGACCGAGAACTCCATACTCATTTGCCGCGCCGCATCGTTCACGGGGATGCCGCTGGCCACCAGCACGCGCATGTACTGCGCGCCGGTTGCGATTGCGAACCCCAGCTCATCGACCGCGCCGGCGCCCGCATTGTGGTAAGGATGGGTTCTGACAACCACCGTCCGCAAGCCCGGCGCATTGTCGACAGCCCACTTTGTGAGCGTGCACATCTCCACAAACGCGTGCTCCAGCGGAACGGAAAGGCTCCCGCGCTCTGCGAGTACCCCGAGGGGATCCGAACCAATTGTTCCACTGAGATCGGCCGGATTCTTTCCCGTCTTTTTCATGTGGGCGCCCAGCAACGCGACAAAAGGGAGCACCGCGTCGCCGCAGTTCACCGTGAGGGGCAGCCCCGCCACGTCGACCCCTTCGAGGCACGCGCCGAGATCCGCCGCCGTCGCCATGGAAACCCCGCCCTTGCCTACCTCTCCTTCGTCGGCGCCGTCAGGATCAACGCCTCTTCGCGCGGCGGCATCGAGCACCAGGTTCACCCCCGTGCAGCCTCGCTCGATCTCACCGAGCAACACATCGTTGACTTCCCTGGGAGTGGCGCGGGAGACACTCTGGCAAACCTCCCAGGGTTCGCCCGGGCCGGGTTCGGCCCTAGATCCTCTCACGAAGGGAGCCGCGCCGGGAACCGAGCCCATGTGCGCGATTCCTTCCGTGTCGGCCTTGTTGAATATGGGTTGCAAGGTGATCCCCTCGGGGGTATCGGTGAGCAGTCTCTTCTCGAAAGAGGCTCCCTTGAGCGCCGCGGTCGCCGCTTCTCGCCATTCCTCATAGGAGGGTTTCTCGAAATCCGAAAGCAAAGTGTCCCTGGCCATGTATTGCTCCTGAGTCTTTCGTGCCGACGGATCACGGTATCCTCCGAGACCTCCGACTTTCAAGGGAAAAAGTGGCAATGACGTTGCCCGCCGCTTGCCACGCCATAGTCTGCGGAGGCGGACAAATCACCTTTGGCATTTTCGTTATATGTGGTATAAGTGCGGTTATGGAAACGAGCACGCCGCATACTATCACTACCGCGCCCTATTAAAGCTGGCCCCCATCATCTTCCCCTTCCCCTCGCAGGGGAAGGCCGGGATGGGGTCAGGGCGCGGGGCGTAACTACCAACCGCTCTCGACGATCTCGTCCATGGCCTTTTTCAACACCGCGCGTTCCTGAGACGTGGCCGCTGTAATCCTGGCCTTGCGTATGACAGGAATCGAAACAACCGATCGCCGCGCCGACAGTCCCCGGATTGCGGTGAAACGAACCTGCATGTTGGTATCGTTGAGCATCCTTTCCTCCAGCACCTGCCTGGCCCGATCATCCGATACCGTTATGAGGTCTTTTACCGCGCGAAGGCGAACAGTGGAGCTGCTGGACTTGGCGTAGAACATGAGATCCTGGAGGGACGGCATCTCTCTGGGGGAATGAGCGGGCATCTTCTCCGGGGCTGCCCCTCCCTGAACCTGCTTGTATCCCGAGGCATTCGGTTTCTCTTCGACCTTGCTCTCTTCGGGTTCTTTGGCAGCTTCTTTCTTCCGCTTCTCCTCCTTTGCGGCCTCCTTCGCTGCCTTCTTCGCGGCGACCTTGCCGACTTTAGTATCCTCAATCTCCGGCTCTTCCATGGGAGCCCGTTCTCCCGCCCGCTCGCTATAAACCTGATCCGCAAGGGAATCCCACGTAACGGGCTCCTGCCCCCCAATGATTGCTGCCAGGCGATCTATCTCCGAGCGCACCATGTACGTCTTCTCGGGAGAAACCTCCTTCTGGCCGCGCTCCAGATAGTCGATGTACTTCTCATGGGCGCGGGGCCAGTCCTTTGCCCTGGTGACCGCCAACGCCGCCTCGAAAAGCAACTCCACGTCTCCCGTGTACTGGTAAGCCGTATCGAAACTGACGGCCGCATTCGCATATTCACCATTGTCGAGGCTCTCCTTTGCCTCCGCAAGCTCGAAAGCGCCGCGCTCCAACTCGGAGGGATCGGTGGGCTCATCGGACACAGCTGTTTTATCGGGCCCTCCTCCACCGCAATCCGTGACGACGGGGGTGGCCAGAATACACACCGCCAGGACAAAGACACTTCTACCGGGAAATGATGAAATCATGCGTTCGTTTTCCATGTGGGGATTGTATATCAGAGGGCGAAAAACAGAAAATCAGATATTCAGGGCTTCAACCTCGGCAACCAGATCCAGCGCTACCCCGGAGGCCTCGGAGGCCACAACCGTCATGTCCTCGGTACGAAGAACGAAAACACCGGGCGCCACGGGCCAGAGACCCATTGCATTCCAGAGTTCCAGGCTCGGGCTGTCGACAATGCGATAGCCGCCGACCCATCCGAAGGAGTCCATCATCTGATTGACCTCCTCGATGGGAAGCAAGGCGCCGCTCTCGCTGCCGTAGTAGCTGCCGACCACTCTTCCGTTTGCTGCTTCAATCGCGTCCATTTGCTGCGCCACTTCACCGAAGCGGCCTTCACAAGGCGCTCATCCGGGCGCCCCGAGGACAAAGACCACTGACTTGATTGCCTTCTGACACCAGATGGTCTCCAGATTGAGATCCTCGTCGAAACCTTCAAAAGTAGTCGGAGGCGCAACCTGCGACATGTTCCACTGGTAGCTTGCTTCCGGGTACGGTGGACAGGTGACTTCCCCGTCCGGTCCCAGCCCGTCGTCCAGACCGTTTCCGCCGCCTCCCTCGTCGTCACACGCGACTACGCCCAGTCCCATAACCAGCATTATCGCACCGAGGAACAGCAATTTACCGTTTGTTCTGGGTAACATTCGCGTTCTCCTTACCGGCTCGGGCCAAAGAGGGTTACTACTCCCGCAGGTTCCAGCTGTGCGAAACTCCACATCAATAATATACACTCGTTTTGATCTAAACACATCGTTCTTTTACATACTTAACAATTAGTGTCCCTCAAATGCCAAAGTGTGCATTTTTTTTCAATTCCTGGAACGATGGAACAGTGACAACGAAGTAGCGACCGTGTGATTTTGTCGGCGGGCTGGCGAATTATGCAGGTTAGAGATCGGTGACTTCGTAGCGCAGGGACGGGCTCTTTATACCCGCCTTCTCGAACTTGTCCATCATCACCTTGCGGGCCCGTGCGAGAACTCCCTTGAGTTCGTAGTCCTTTTCGCCCTTGTCGACGATGTACTTCCCGACCAGTTCTTTCGCCTGATCGTAATCGCCCGTGAGCTGGATGGTCGCCACCTTCCTGGCGAGCGACTCCACCGCCGCGGGCATCTTCTCGTAATGCATCGTGAACCTGCCGGTCTTCTCATCCCAGGTGACCGCTCCGGCGTCCAGGTACCAGCCCAGTTGGATCGCCACCATCCGAGGGTAGACACCGTTCAGGGGATACTGGAGAAGACCCAGGATGTGCATCAGGGCCGATGTGTAGCGCACCATCTCCTGCTCCTCGTCCACCCAGCCGTTCTTCTTCTGAAACGAGAGCAACCACAACCCGAACGTATCGGCCTTCTCCTCCTCGAGCAGCGTGTCGTACTCCTTGAGAGCCTCCTTGACCGTGGTCTCCTTGCCCTTGGGGTTCTTCACCTTCATCTCGTGATAGGCGCCGAACCCGTGAGCGAACTCGTGAAAAGTCACGTTCGTGATATCCGCTTTCGCGTTCACGTATTTGATTTGAGACTCATCCAAAACGAGATCGGCGCGTGCTTTTGAAACTCCTTCGAAGGCCATGGAGTGATTCACCATCATCACTTTCTTGTAGAGGCCCTCGTCAACCGACTTTCCCCTGTTTGGGAGATGGAACGCCACAGTGGCGCCGCGATCCCTTCGGCCGTCGCCGCTTGCCATCCAGATGTCCACGGCCCGAATGGAGATCCGGGGGTCGAGCTTGCGACTCTTGTAGATCTCGGGGCCGACCAACTCACCCAGAGCGTTTTCCATGGCCTGGAGGTTTGCCTTGAACATGACCAGCTCGTCCGTGATCTTCTTATCCACGCGGCCGATGTACATTTCGAAGAGAGCCTTGAGTTGGTGGGGGTTCTTGTAGGTCTCATAGGGGCCCACCGTCACTTCCCAGTCGCCCTCGACGGCGATCCAGTCGTAGTCGGAATCGTCGTAGGGATACGGGTCGTCAGCCTCCAGGGCATCCGCCCGGGAAAGAAGGAACTTCTTCAGCGACTTGTGCGTGGCGCTCGAAGCCGCCGCTCGAAGCTCTTTGGCGACCTCTTTCATTTTGGGCCCCAGCGCGTCGGTCTGAGAGTAAGGAACGGCCTCCAGCTTGCTGTCCTTGTCGCGGCGAACCACCGTGAACGGGCTGATCAGCTCCTTGCCGTTTATCTGTTTGGAAAGCGTCTTGTACTCCTGCTCCCGCATGTCGTTCGGCCAGTGCATACGGCCGATTTGCTTCTCGGGCTTCTCCTCCAGAGCGCAGCACTCGGGCGACTCGTTGTCCGCGCACCAGGGGCTCTGGAATCGCGTGAAGATCTTCTTCTCCACTTCGGTTCCACTCGTATTTATCTGTTTTTCCCACTCGAGGTTTTTCGGGTGGAGCTGAAGCATGTGGAGATCTTCTATCAGCGCCGCCGCCGTGAGCAGGTGCCTCAGCATCTCCTTCTCTTTCCGGGGGAGATCCGCGGCGGAGTGCGTGAGAACCTTGTCCTTGTAAAGACCCCATTCCTTTTCGAGCATTGTCTGACGCGAGTCTCCGACCTTTTCATCCGTCTTCTTTTCACCCTCGTCGTCCGGTTTCTCTTCTTGGATGTCAGGAGAGATGCGAAATTCCAACTTTTTCTTGTCTCTCTCGCCGTCCGTGGCCTCTGTGGAATCCGCGGTTCCGCAGCCCCAAACAGTCAATGAAAGCGCTATTATTACAAGACGTTTCATGGCATCCCTCCTTGTGAACGGCGACATCATATCACGGCGCGCCGCCGAAACGAAGAGCGGTTGACAAAGCGAACCGGGGCCCGGGGGCCGGAGATCAGCCCGCCGAACCGACCGCACCTGCCTAGCGAGGCGCTTCAAAATCAACTGAACCAATCCCGCCCCCCTTCGCGAGGCAGTTTGAAATCACTTCAACCAATCCGCACCCCCCTCGCGAGGCACTTCTGGGCAAACAAACCAATCCCGACCCCCCTCGCGAGGCACTTTTAAGCAACTGAACCAATCCGCACCCCCCTCGCGAGGCACTTTCAATTGGTTTGGGGGGATCCCGACTACTGCGGAAGTACCTATTATTGCAATGATTTTTGAGTATTGCCGTCCCACTTTGGGTGAAAACTACGGCGGACAGGCTGCCGGAACCGGCGTGCAAGAATCGTTGAGGTTGTTTTGAACATTTATCGTAGTGGGTCCGGTAGTGAGCTGGTCCAGAAGATCGCACACCTCGCAGTCGGGAAGAATATTGTTATCGCAGAACCAAAAAGCACTACCCACTGAGGTGATGCCGATCAGCCCGGTCAGGTCGGTTAGGGCGAAGTTGGCCTCGATCCACAACATCTCGCCTACCGAGGTGATGCCGTTTAAACCGTCCAGGTCGGTGAGGGCATAGTTACGGCTGATCGACAGATTCCCGCCCAACGAACCGGTGACACCGTTCAGCCCGTCCAGGTCGGTGAGGACGTCGTTTTTGTAGATCCGCAAGTCCCCCCACACCGAGCATGTGATGTTGCTCAATCCGTCCAGGTTTGTGAGGGCGGGGTTGTCTTGAATCCGCAAGCCCCCGGCCACCGAGCCGGTGATTCCACTCAGCCCGTCCAGGTCGGTGAGGGCGGGGTTCCCGGTGATTTCCAATCTATTCCACAACGAGGTGATGCCGCTCAGGCCGTCAAGATTTGTGAGAATATCGTTCCAGGAGATGTCCAAGCGCCCACCCACCGAGCCGGTTATCCCACTTAGCCCGTCAAGGTCGGTGAGGACGACGTTCCCGATGATTTCCAAGTCCCCGGCCACCGAGCCGGTGATGCCGCTCAGACCGTCAAGGTTGGTCAGGGCGGCGTTGGACCAAATACTCAAGTCCCCACCCAACGAGCCGGTGATCCCGCTCAGCCCGTCAAGGTCGGTGAGGGCGTCGTTGTACCAAATACTCAAGTCCCCGCCCAACGAACCGGTGATGCCGCTCAGACCGTCCAGGTCGGTGAGGGCGTAGTTGCATTCCATCCACAAGCCCCCGCCCACCGAGGTGATCCCGCTCAGCCCGTCAAGGTTTGCAAGGACCGGGTTGCCGCCGTCCGCACCCATGTCGCCGCCGGAAAAACAGAATCCTATTAGCAAAGACCCACCCACCGAGGTGATCCCGCTCAGCCCGTCCAGGTTGGTCAGGGCGTCGTTGCCATTGATGCCCAGACCTCCGCCAATCGAGCCGGTGATGCCGCTCAGCCCGTCAAGGTTGGTGAGGAATCTATTGTCATTGATGCCCAGACCTCCGCCGACATAGGTGATCCCACTCAGACCGTCCAGATTGGTGAGGGCGGTATTACGTTCTATCCCCAGGCTCCCGCCCACCGAGGTGATGCCGCTCAAACTGTCCAGGTCAGTGATGGCGGCGTTGCCCCGGATTCGCAAATCTTCGACCACCAAGGTGATGCCGCTCAGGCCGTTCAGGTTGGTGAGGACGGCGTTCCCGGTGATTTCCAAGTCCCCGCCCACCGAGGTGATGCCGCTCAGCCCGTCAAGGTTGGTGAGGGCGTCGTTGTTTTCGATCCACAAGTCCCCGCCCACCGAGGTAAGGCAAACCAACTCGCTCAAGTCGGTGCACGACGGGCAGTCGATTGTAAGGTTTCCCGAGATCGAGGTGTATCCCGCGAGGGTTGCGACATCCGATTGTTCGAGTATCTCAAAATCGCCGCTGTACTCATCTTGAGTGCAATCGATGCCGCCGTCGGTACCACCGTCCATGCCGCCCGAGGGGTCGTCAGAGCAGCCGCATGCCACAAGCAGCACCATGCTCAGCAAAAGATATTTGATATCGATCATCTCGGCCCACCTCCATCTATTAAGGCGATCATACCATCTTTGGAAGACGGGAAGACCGATTTTGCATTAGGTGATATAGTGGGTTTCAGGAAAATCGAACCATGCGACCAAACCTGACAGTGTTTCTTTTTATTCTTCTTGCCTGCGTGTCCTGTACGGGCAATGACTCCCGGCCCGACGGGGGCGAGTCGGACACGGATGTCGATACGGATACCGACTCGGACACCGACTCGGACACCGACTCGGATACGGATTCTGACGGGGACGAGTGCAGCGAAGAGGCCAAGCTGGTCTACGTCGTGGATACCCAATACAAGTTGTTCCGTTTCGATCCTCCTGACAAATCCTTCGAGTACGTGGGCACCATGCAGTGCGACAGCGGCGGAACGCCGTTCTCCATGGCGGTGGCGCGAAACGACAAGGCTTATGTTCTCTTCTGGACCTCGTACAGCTGCCTGGGAATCAACCGGGTCAACATTCACAACGCAGAATGCGAAACCCTCGTTCCTTTTGAATGCGGCCAATACGATTTCGACACCTTCGGGATGGGCTTTGCGACGGACGGCCCGGACACAACGGATGAAACCCTCTACGTGGGCAAATCCAATTTCGTATCCAGCGGATCCCAGCTCGCCTCTGTCGACACCGACATCTGGGAACTCTCCCCCATTGCGCCCATCTCGGAGTCCCCGGAGCTGACCGGCAACCAGAACGGAGAGCTCTGGGCGTTCTTCGCCTGGGCGCCCACACCCAAGGTGGCACAGATCGACAAGCAGACCGGCGAGGAGAGCAACGCCTACTACATCACCGAGTTCCCGAGCGTCGCCGCGGCCTTCGCCTTTGCTTACTGGGGCGGCGATTTTTACCTGTTCCACGCCCCCAGCGGTGATACCACCACCGTCTGGCGCCTTCACGACGACTCCCTGGAGGTCTGGATCCCGTCGGAAGAAACGTCCTTCTCTATTGTCGGGGCGGGCGTATCCACCTGCGCCCCAACGATTATCGAGTGACGCCGCGCTCCGCTTTTTCGAGGAAAACCAGCATTCGCGCGGCTTCCGCTGTCAGTGAGGACGTGTCTTGAAACTCGGAAACGATGGCTTCAATGCTGAGACTGGTTTGCTTGAGCGCAATGAAGATACGCTTTATCTGCCGGCGGGACTCCTTTGAGAAAACCCGCCGTTCGAGGCCGACGCGATTGACAGCGCGCAACTTTGCGCGATCTCCGGCCACGATGCAAAAAGGCGGGACATCTCTCTCCACCATGGCTCCCGCGGCGAGCATGGCCGATTCCCCTATTCGCAGGAAGGTCCCGACCGCTACCATCCCTCCGAAAACCGCGTGGTCCTGGACCTCCACATGCCCGGCCAGGGTGGCGTGGTTCGCCATGACGATGTTGTCCCCCAGCATGCAATCGTGCGCCACGTGGCAGTAGGCCATTACCATGTTGGAGCTCCCGATCTCGGTCACACCTCCGCCGTGGACCGTGCCGCGGCTGACGGTCACATGCTCTCTGAAGATATTGCCGTCACCGATCTGCAAGCTGGTGATCTCTCCGTTGTGACGCAGATCCTGAGGCGCGCCACCGATGCAGGCGAAGGGAAAGATCTCGTTGTCGTTCCCCATGACCGTGGATCCTTCCATTACAGCGTGAGTGTGAACGATGCACCTGTCTCCCAGACGCACCCCCTCCCCTATCACCGCGAAAGGCCCCACGGTGCAATCGCGTCCCAGAACAGCGCCGGGGTGTACGTCCGCGCCGGGATCGATGAAAGATCCCTTTCGCCGACGCGCGGCCGCGATATCGTTCAATCGTGCCGGCATGTGCTCCTAGATGATGTCTTCCCTGTTGTTGACCGACAGCACCAGCCCGCTCTGCGCCACCATGAAGTCATCGACGAAACACCGCACGTCGAAACGCCATACGTTGCTGCGCTTCTGGGTGAGCGTCCCTTCTATTTCCACCGAGTCACCCGGTAATATGGCGCGCTTGAACTTGGTCTTGTTGACTCCGATCAGGGTGACGACCTGTGTTCCTGCGTCGAATTGGTCCGTGGCGTACGCCAGGATGGTGCAAGCCTGGAGCATCGATTCGATCAGCATCGCCGCCGGATAGACAGGGAGCCCCGGAAAATGACCGTTCATGTACGGCTCGGTGGCCGTGATGTTCTTGATTGCTACGATCTTCTTGCCGGGATTGAGATCGATGACTGCATCCACGAGTACGGCCGGGGGCTTCTGTGGAAGTATTCTGAGGATGTTCCCGATGTCCAGCGATTGCGTTCGCTTTGTCATTGATCTTCCGTCTTGCTCTCGTCTTCGGCCCTTGCCTCCGCCAGGAACCTTGCCATTGCCCTGCGCCACCTGTCGTGCGGGATCGCCGGCATTCCGGCAACGCTCGATCCTCGCGCCACATCTCCCGTTACCCCACTTTGCCCCGCGACCCTGACGCCGTCGCCTATGGAAACATGGTCGGCCACGCCGACCTGGCCTCCGAGCATAACGCCATCGCCCAGCAGTGTCGACCCGGCTAACCCCGTTTGTGCCGCGATGAGGGTCCGCTCGCCTATTCGCACGTTGTGTCCCACCTGTACCAGGTTATCGATCTTCGTTTCCCGACCGATCACTGTGGATCCGAGCGTTCCCCGGTCCACGCATGCCCCCGCTCCGATCTCCACGAAATCGTCCAGCTCCACGCGGCCCACCTGCCGGATCTTGACCGGGCCATGCTCGCCCGGAACGAAGCCGAACCCCTCGTACCCGATGACCGCCCCGGGTCCGACACGAACGTAGTTCCCGATCAGTGTTCCTTTGAGCAAGACCGCATTGGGTCCGATCCAGCTCCCTTCCCCGATCTCCACCCCCGCCTCGATCACCGCTCCCGGGCCGATCCAGGCCGACGAGTGAACAGACGCGTCATCATCAACGATGGCGGACGGATGGACAAAGCCTTCCTGCTTGATCGAAGGAAAAAAGACGTCTATCACCCGGGCCAGCGCCAGCGCCGGATCCTCGTGCACCAGCACCGAGGTCACACCCATTTCGAGCACAGCGGGAGCCAGGGACTCATCCGTCAGCACCGCGCCGGGGATCGCGCTCATTTTGTGGAGATATCTCTTGCGAAGAAGCGGAGAGAGACAATCCGGATCCGCCTGGTCCAGAGAACGAAGCCCTCGCACCCGGAGATCAGATCCGCCGAGGAGCTTGCTGCCGAGGATCTCGGCCAGTTCGAGAACGTTTTTCTCAATCAATGGGTCTCCCTTTTTTGGGGGGCATCAAACTACGCAGGGCATTATACAGCGTAATAATGAAAGGAGAAAAACTGATTTGGAGGATTTGATCTTCAGATCATAGAATCTAGTGCCTCGCCAACTGAAATTTGACGAGGTACTACACGCAACCCATGTCGAGCATGGCGTTGGCGACCTTGAGGAAGCCGGCGATGTTGGCGCCGTTGACATAGTTGCCGGGGGTCCCGTAGGCCGAGGCGGCATCGAAGGCCTGCTTGTGAATGGCCTTCATGATGCCCTGGAGCCTGCCGTCGACCTCCTCGCGTGTCCAGGAGAGACGCAGGCTGTTCTGGGACATCTCCAGGCCGGAAACTGCCACGCCGCCCGCGTTTGCGGCCTTGCCGGGACCGTAAATAACCTTGTTGGCGATGAAGACATCCACGCCGTCCGGGGGGGTGGTGGGCATGTTGGCGCCCTCGGACACGACGAACACGCCGTTCTTGACCAGGTTCTGCGCATCCTTCTTGTTGATCTCGTTTTGAGTGGCGGCCGGCTTTAAGGGGGTGATTACTTGTGCTGCTTGTTATATTGCTCGATGAGTTTATCCGTCAGATCCAGGTGACTCGGCGCCCACACGACGGCCCCGCTCGAACTGTCGTAAATCATGGTGTATCCCCCGGACTGCCCGATGCTCTTGAGTATCTTCTGCATCTTCACAAAAATAGACTGGGTGGCCTTGGCCTCCTTGGCGCTGAGCTCTTTCTGGAACTGCATGTAGGTCTGCTGTAGCTCGGTCACCGACTGGTAATACTTCTCCACCTTCTTTTGCAGCGCCTCCTTGTTGAGGATGTTCTGCTGCTTTTCGATCTGGCTTTTCATGTCGAGAATTTCTTTTTCCTTCTTCTCGATTCCCTTTTGCATCTTCGCTTTCTGCTTGGTCAGCTTCTTGAGCGCCTTCTTGCCCTCGTTGGTCTCCATGAGGGCACGTCGCAGGTCCACGAAGGCGATCTTCACATCACCGGCCGCCGCCGATTTGGCGATGAATGATGTGGCCAGAAAGACCGCAAGCAGCGACCACAGAATCTTGTGTGTGTTCATCATTGTACCATTCTCCCAATGCTCCTTTTTTTCGCTCTTCTTTTGACGTCTTTTGACTGTTTTGACTGTCAAATTCCTGCTTTATTGACACGTTGCTCGTCAACCGGCCGGCCGGAGACTCTATTCCACATCAGAAAAAGTTACCAAATGTAAATTCGAACATGTGGTTTTCCTCACCCGGATAGGTTGTGGTGGGCCAGCCCCACTCGAACCGGAGCGGCCCCATGGGTGAGAACCACCTGAACCCGAAACCCACGGACGTTCGCAGGTAGAACGGATTGTGATTGCACGGATCGGTGAACTGGTTGATCCCCCTGCCGCCGCCCGCCTGGCACCAGGAATCCTCGAGGTTGAACGCGTTGCCGGCGTCGAAGAAGATCACCCCCTTGATGCCCACGATCTCCACGATGGGAAACTCTATCTCGGTGTTGAAGGTCAACCGCATGTTTCCGCCGATGTTGATACCCGTGGCGATTGGCTCGGCGTTCGGATCGAAGGAGCTCGGAATGGATAGTCGCGGTCCCAGAGACCACGGGTAGAAACCCCGCACGTCCATGATGCCGCCCGAGCGGTACCGCTGGGTGATCGGGAGCCCCTCCTCGGTGTTGGAGTGGATCATCCCCCAGGTGCCGTTGACCCTGAAGACGAACTTCCAGAACAGGGGGAAGTACCAGCGACTCGTCAGCGTGTATCGCGTGAACTCGAACTGGGATCCCAGGAACCTGGAGGCCCACTCAACCGAACCCATGTTGTACGATCCCTTGGTGGGGAACAGGCGGTTGTTTCTTTTGTCGTAGGCCAGGGTGAGCTTGACGCTGGAGCTTACCCCCTCCTTGAACAGGTACGCCAGGGGGAGCTCGTTGAACCCCGAACTGAGCCGCCGGCCGGCGATGAACAGACCGGTGTCGGCGCCCGTATTGACCTTGTCGTATTGCAGATTGTAGGACAGGTAGAGCTTGAGATCCCGAAGCACCAACGAGTGCCCGAGGGTGATCTCGCCCCCCGAGGACTCCTTGCTGTAGTCCACCATGGCCATGACCGTGTTGAAAAGCCTGAACGCGAACGTCCAGTCGCTGTCCAGGAAATACGGCTCCCAGAAGTTGAACATGAACATCTGCCGCATGCTCGACATCTGGACCTGCAACGAAACCGTCTGACCCTGACCCATGAAGTTCTGTTCGGTCACCTGAGCCTGGGCGATGAAGTTCTCCACCGTGCTGAAGCCCATGCCCACCTGGAACTGGCCCGTATGCCGCTCGGTGACCTGGACAGTGACTATTACCTTGTCCCTGGCGCTCCCGGGGCTGTGGGTCACATCCACCGACTCGAAAAATCCCAGCTGGGTGACCCTCGCCTTGGAAACGTCGAGCCCGGTCTGGCTGAACTTCTCTCCCTCGTAGATGATTACCTGCCGCCGGATGACACGATCGCGGGTCTTGCTGTTTCCCCTGATCTCGATGCGCTCGAAATGGACCACGGGACCGCGACCGATCTCCAAAACCAGATCGACGATCCGGGATTCCTTGTGTGTAATGGTCTTGAGCTCCACATTGGCGTGGGCGAAGCCCTTGTCCTGATAGTGACGGGAGATCCGGTTGACGTCCTCCATCACCTTGGTGCGTGAGAACCACTCGTCCCGACGGGTACGGACCATGGATCGGACCTTGCGCCGACCGCCGAGCATGGACACCTCGTTGCCTTCGGGATCGTGCTCCACCACCTTGATGCGGCCGACCTTGTACCTGGGTCCCTCCTCGATGGGGATGGAAACAAAGATATACCTCCGGTCGGCGGAAAGCTCCACCCGGGGGCTGCCCACCTGCACGTCGATGTACCCATTGTCCCAGTACAGGGCCTGGACCATGGTGACGTCGCGGTCGAACAGGTCGCGCTTGAACTTGCCCGAATCCGTGAGTATGGAGAACGGCCCCGCCGTGCGGGTGGTCATATAGCGGGAAATCTCGGCGTCGGTGAGAGCGCGGTTGCCCACGAAGGAGATCTTTCTGACCTCCACCTGTGAGTGCTCGTCCATGACAAAAACGACATTGTACGAGTTTTCGCCTTGCGCCTCCTCCAGGCGGTAGCTGACCTGTGCGAGGAAGTATCCCTCCTCCAGGTACAGGTCGCGAATCTTCTGGATGTTCTTGTGGATGGTCGGGATATCGAGGGGGGTGTTGAGTTCGATGTCGACCACCTCCATGATGTCCTCTTCATCCAGCTCGTCGTTCCCCTCCAGCTTGATCTCGTTGACCGCCCCCTTCTCGACAACCTCGAAATCCAGGATGACCCCGGCGCCGTCTTCCGCTTCGGTCAACGACACTTTCACGTCGCTGAAAAAACCCAGCGTGTACAGGGAACGAATATCGCGCGCGGCCCTCGCAGGTTCGAAGGACATCCCCACCCGTGTACCGATGTTGGCGCGGATATCGTCGGAGCCCACCCGGCGGTTGCCGCTCACCTCGACCTTGACGACCTTGAATCCCTTGAACGCCTTGCCCCTGTCGAAGAGGTCGACGAGCGTCTCCTCCTCCTCATCCGCATCGGGTATATCCAACTCCGAACCGCCCAGGATCGCCGGTGGGGTGAGATCGCCGGTGAGGCTCTGCGCGAACGAGGGAGCGCTTCCGGCAAGGACGGCGACCAGAAAGAGGATTTTAAAATGTGCGCGGCACATGCCGTGGATCAATCCTGCCTGCAATAGAGCCCGGGATCTTGCCGGGCGAAAAAAGCTGCGGTTTTGTACGTCGCACATGACGAACAAGTCAACTCGTGTTGTCTTATACATTTCAAAAGTCGGAATGAAAAGGAATGTCACGTTGACCCGTCCGGTGAAGGATCGGGGATTTCATCATCTTCCGGTCGTCATCGTTTTTGATCGTAGGGGCGATGCCTGCACTAATGATTGATCGCATCCTTTTTTATATTTATTGCAGCGTTGGCCAGTGTCCATCCTCGTTCAATTGAAAGTAACTCGTCAAAACCTCGTCGCAGGACGAGCCATCCTGGTGGCCCGTTGTTTTTGATGTGCCCTCCTAGCGCAGCTATTTCATAGAGCACGTATGATGCCGTCATTTCCATGGGAATTTTGCGCTTCTTTTCCTTGGCGAGTTCAGTTAGCAGCATGAGTTGCGTTGAGTTGAGGATTTTTTCTCCTGGTGCATCAGGCTCGTTTTGGGCCATCCATCTGACCAAGAGCATGCGCCAGGCAACGGCTGTTTCGATTGCCAACAGGATGAGCAGTGTATGGCTGCTTCCGAGTTGATGTTCCTGGTAGCGGCAGCCAGTTTTGAGGGCCTTGAAAAACTCCTCGATGATCCAGCGCTGGCGGTACGCATCCACGATTGCTGCCACTTGTTCTTTTGTGTCGATTGGTTCTGTCGTCACCAATCGCCAGACAATGGGTTCTTCATCTGCTGGAGGTCGACTCTCCCTGACCTCGACAAAATTCAACCGGAGCGACGGTGGCAAGTGGGTGGGTGCGCCATTGCCAATAAAGACATCCTGACTCGTTGCGCGCACCTCGAGGTGGGCCTGGCGACTGGCACGAGGTGGAAAAGACCTCTTTAAGGCGCCACTTCTATTTTTGCCACGGGCGGACAATATAACCTCTCGGTCAAAATAGAATGAAGAATTAGAGAGCGTTTCAAAAAGCTTGGGTATGGTAGGTGCTGCGCGTCCCGGCTCTCGCCTTCGATCGTGGCTCAAACGAATTACAAAGCGCTGTGCATTCTCCAAAAGAAAAGCGAAAAGTTCGTATGAGTCACCCTCGCGATCCATAAGGTGGATGGCCTCAGTCTTGTTGAATAGTAGCTCACCTGCCAGCAGCGACGAATCAATCCAGCGCATGGATTCTCGCTCCGGGTCAGATTGGGACTCCTGTTGTCGACGATGCCCCTTGAACTTGCCTTGGCGATGCCAAGCATACAATCCGAGTGTACCCAGTGGCTCACCCGTAGGTGAAACGCAAATCGAAAAATGACTCAGGAATCCTTGGGAATTGTGACTGTGTAGCCATCCGAGTCCCTCACGGTGTTTTTCGCCACCAAACTTGAACTTTGTTGTGTCGTGCACGACGTACACGTACGGATGAGTTCTCGCTCGTTCAACGGTACATTGCACATGGGCATCCAGGACCGCCTCCGAAGAAACCCGGTCGTTCTCGATAAAACGATAGGTTCCTTCGAGGGCCGCCGACGAGCCTGCTTGCACTGGAAGAGAGGCACTAGGCGCTTTCTCAGCCGCGTCGACGATACACATCAGCCGCTTCTTAAGCCGCTCGTCTCCCAATCTGGAGTTTGAGAATTCGGTCGACAATGGAGCTAAACGTGTTGGTTTCATTACCATCTTTGATCATGACTTGCCCCCGCAGGCAAGTTAGTAAAAAAAGATGTGATAGATCTTCAGTGCCTGCATCGCCCTGATCTCGTCATCGAATGATTGGGGATACGGGAGCCATTTCCATCCTTTTCACGTTTTTTCCGCACCTTAGTAAATGTAGCGTGGTAAAATTAAACAAAAGTAGGAAGAAAATGTGAAGAGGAAGCAAAAAGGGAAATCTCGACTGAACA
>SDBV01000314.1_pt1 | contig 68288 bp, 73 predicted proteins | sample 2277081 | NCBI WGS metagenome assembly SDBV01 (sample SAMN10402039, study PRJNA504765) | marine sediment metagenome | isolation source: marine sediment core GS10_PC15, 223 cmbsf | place: Arctic Ocean: Southern Knipovich Ridge | collected 2010
TTCGTCTGCCTTGCACCCGCGGTCTCGGGCCGCGTTCTTAAATTTTGACCAGCCTCAGGACCTTCCGGCCGGACCCCTAGAAGCGCAGCCGAAAACCCCGTTTGCGGCGTTATCCTCCGCCGCTTCTCGTTCATGTACCTTGTGTACACATTTCTCACCTCGGCATTCGTCTGCCTTGCACCCGCGGTCTCGGGCCGCGTTCTTAAATTTTGACCAGCCTCAGGACGTTCCGGCCGGACCTCTAATTGCCTCACGCCAACCTCCAAATCATATCTTTGATTGACTCAGCCTTGACCGGGGTGACTACCGGCTTTCCCAAACCCCTTAGCAATACCAGGTGATCTGTGCCTTTGACGCGCTTTTTATCATGCTTAAGATGCTTATAGACTTGATCAGGATCCACATTCTTCATGGTCAAGGGCAACCCAGCGGCTTGCGCGAGGTCGAAATGACTACGCAAATCGCTCTTGCTCAGCCAGCCCTTGTCAGCCGCGATTTGAGCAGCCCCGATCATCCCCACAGTTATCGCTTCTCCGTGATTGTAGCGTCTATATCCGGCGACCGCTTCAATAGCATGCCCGATTGTATGACCATAATTCAATATCGCCCGCCGACCCCGGTCGCGCTCGTCCTCAATGACCACTTCCGCCTTAAAGCGGCAACAGTCAATAATTATCGGGGTCAGTTTGGTTATATTTTTGTTGAGCGGCAAAGCGTTTCTGACTTCACTCAGGAGAGGTTCGCCTCCTATTAACGCGTATTTTAGAACTTCACCCAGCCCTGTTTTGAGCTCGCGAGGAGCTAGGGTTAAAAGCGCCTCGGGATCGATTATGACAAGTAGCGGCTGATAAAAAGCGCCGATAATATTCTTCGCCAACCGGTGGTTTACAGCTGTTTTTCCTCCCACGCTGCTATCCACCTGCGCAAGTAAAGTTGTGGGTATCTGTACATACGGCAGCCCTCTCATAAAAGTGGCGGCCGCGAACCCGGCCAGGTCACCTATGACCCCGCCGCCAAGAGCGATGATGACTGTCTGCCTGTCGGCCCCTAGCTTAAGAAGACGCTCATAGATCTTGTTAGCGGACCCCAGAGTTTTATACCTTTCTCCAGCGGGCACCTCCATAACCGAAACTCGGCAACCGACACCCTTTAAGCTCGAAACCACGCGCGCCCCATAGAGTTCATTAATTTTTGGATTTGTGATGATAACCGCAAGACCCGGCGAAGGAAAAACTCCTTCCAGCAAACGACCCGTGTTATCCAACAGTCCGGCCCCGATTAGAATTTCGTAGCCTCTTTCGGCCAGATCCACTCTAACCCTATTAGTGGTCATTCGCCGATACCTCTTTGATGATCGCCAGCGCTTCTTTGGCTATGGCTTTGGGGTTCTTTTCATCAGTACGAATAATGGCGTGAGGTACAGCTTCATAAATTTCCCATCGCTCGTCATAGAGCCGCGCGACTGCCGCTTTTGGGTCCGCGACATCAAGAAGGGGACGGTTTTTCCGGTGACGAAGACGCTCTATTAATACTTCCACTGATGTCTTCAAGTATATTGTCAGAAATTGAGATCTAAGGATTTCACGGTTTTCGGGTTTGAGGATTATTCCCCCGCCACAGGCAAGGACGACCCTTTCTCTAATCTCGACGACTTGCTTCAGCGCCCGGCTCTCCCAGGTTCGCCAAGCTTCCTCGCCTTGATTTGAAAATATATCAGCGACATCCGCGCCCGCTAACTCCGTCGTAACTTCATCCAGATCAAAAAAGTCAAGCCCGGCAATTTTTGCCAGAAGCGAACCGACGGTAGATTTACCGCTGCCCATAAAACCGATTAGCGCAATGCTCTTCACGATGATATTTGCTTGAGGTATCCTTCAACGTTCCGTTTAAACTCAACCACGCTGTCTCCCCCAAATTTCTCGGCGGCTGCTTTGGCCAACTCAAGAGCGACCATTGCTTCACCTATCACGGCTGCTGCAGGGACCGCGCAAATATCGGAACGTTCAGATAAAGCCGTGGTCTCCTCTTTTGTTTCAACGTCAACCGTTTTAAGTCCGGCCCCGAGTGTCGGTATTGGTTTCATGACCGCCCTTACAACAATTGGTTCACCATTTGACATGCCGCCTTCAACGCCACCGGCATGATTAGTGGAACGGGCATACCCAGTCTTTGAATCAAATGATATCTCGTCATGTGCCTGGGAACCCCTGACGCCGCCCAGCTCAAAACCGTCCCCTATCTCGACACCTTTGATCGCCGGTATACTCGCGATTGCCATGGACAGATTAGCGTTTAGTCTATTGTCCCATTGATTATAATGACCCAAGCCCGGCGGGCAGCCATATGCAATAACCTCAAAAATCCCACCGAGAGTATCCCGCGCTTGCGCCGCTCGTTTCACAGCCTCAACCATTTCAGTCGTGACTTGAGGGTCAAAACAGCGAAGCGGTGAATTATCAATGGCCTCAAGATCATCGGGTCTCGGTTGAAGAGTCCGGTCCATCTTGACCGGACCAACCTGGACAACATGGCTGATTATTGAGATTCCGATCTCTGAAAGAAAACGCTTCGCAATCGCCCCTAGAGCGACTCGTGCCGCTGTCTCCCTGGCACTCGCTCTTTCAAGAATATTTCTGATATCCGCCTGCGCGGTTTTGAGGATTCCCGTAAGATCAGCATGCCCCGGCCTTGGGCTCAGAGCTCGCTCAATTGTCTCCTCCACCGGCTCAACCGACATCTTAGTAGACCAATTTTCCCAGTCACGGTTGCTGATAAGAAGAGAAATCGGGGAGCCTATTGTCAGACCATGACGCACCCCGGACAGTATTTGAGCACTGTCTTTTTCTATCTTCATTCTCCCGCCCCGGCCAAAACCGAGTTGACGCCGTGCGAGATCCGTCCGGATATCATCGCTTCCAAGTGCTAACCCGGCGGGAATGCCTTCAATAATAGATACTAAGCCCTGGCCATGTGACTCGCCTGCCGTCAAGAATCTTAACATGTGCTTAAAGATAACAGATGCAATTGTCAGACGGCAAGGAACGGGGAACAAGGAACGGAGAAAAGTGAAGAGGGACGAGTCAAGAGGGCAAAGGAACAAAGGACAAGTCAAGAGTCAAGCGTGGATAACGAGATGCCAAGCTGGTCTGTCTAATGTTATTTGACTACTTCTTCTCCGACCTGGAGAGTAAGCGTGTCGTCTCCGTAGAGAAAAGAAACGCTGTCCTGAGTGACCGAGGTGACCCGGAAGGGCGACTCCCCGACTCTCTCCCCTGAGCTGACAGCATAGGTGGACGTGCCGTATTGAACATTGGCGAACAAAACACCGTTTTCATCAGTCGTGCCCGTCAAATGTAGTGTTGGTTTCTCGGAAGCGGTCACTGTTGCGGTCGTCGGTGTCCCGCTGTCCGCTTGAGGCGGTAATTTCGTGGATACCGGGCCTGTCGAGGTGGCCGGTTTGAATGGATCCCGCGTCTCATAGACCTCATAGTCAGCGTTTATCGGTGGTTCGGTGCTATCGGCACTAGCCTCGGGATCAGCGGATATTTCCTCTTCTTGCTCCGGGCTTGACGCCGCTTTTTTCACCTTCCACGTTTCCGGCTTTACCTCATCCGTCACTGAGGACCCCAGGGTTAAAGAGAGAACAACCGCTATCACCAGAAGCAATACTACAACTGGAACCGCGATCATAATAATCTTCTTAGTCGGGTTCGCGCTCTCTTTTTTTATTGGTTCACTATCTGTAGCCATTGGGTAGCTCCTACGGTGTAGCTGCCGCACCGGTCTGGGTTGACTCTCCAGGCGGCGGCAGCTGAATGCCGGCTTCGTTAACTTCAAAGACACGCGCTTTTATCTCAGCTTTTAGTTCCGGGTAGCTTGACGCGTCAAGCTTAAAAGAATCAACGACCACTTCTCGTGTCATCTTTTCCAGCCGGTACAAATAATCGATAAAACTATAGAACGTCCCGGAAACGCTCAAGGAAAACGGCACTTCCGAGTACCCCTCCATGCTGACAACATCAGATACTTGCACGGCGCCAAAATCAAGACCCGCTGCGTTCGCAACTCTTTGTAATTCCACAATCAGTGACGGCAACTCAGTATCGCTCGGTAGCCGGCGCGATAGAACGACTCTCTCTGCTTCAATTTCAGCCGCCTCCGCTCGAATCGAGTCAAGTCGCTCAAGTTTCAGATTCGCCTCTTCCAGCTTGTCAAGTTCAACAACCTGCTCAGTTCCGATAGAAGCCAGGTTTGTAAATTGCGGCTTTAGCCCGAGCAATACAGTTATAACAAGTATTAACAAAGCGCAGGCAACCACAGCTATCATCTGGTGCTTCGGCGATAGGTTTTTTAACATTTATATCTTCCCCCCGGAAACCGGCGGGGCAGGAGAGCTCGCATTCGCGCCCAGAGATTTTATGACAGCTCTGGATTCAAACTCTACAGTGGATGACTGGTCAAGTGATGCCGTAGTCGACAGCGACGGGCCTACCTCCGGGCCGGGATCCGCTGCTCTCTTCTTAGATGTTGTCAGCCATACGTCCTCAATATCACTTAGTTCACTCATGTGAACCAGCCATTTAGCCACCGGTTTATGGCCTATCCCCGACGTTTTTGTGCCGGCGAGAGCTTTGCCTGAGAAACTGAGCTTGCCTTCTTCCTCGACTTCCAGTCGCGTCAACCAAATTTCATTCGGCACGATCAGGCTGATATTGTTTAGCAGCCGCGACCAGCTATACTTCTTGCTGGTAATCGTATTAATTAGATTCTGCCTCTGCTCGACAAGTGATCGGACTTTCTCAAAATCTCCGATCTTTGCTATCTCGACCTGTACGCGACTGTTCTCGGCTTTGATGATCTCAAGATCAGTTTGCTCCTGGATTATCCGGACAAAATTAAAACCATAGACGGAAATAAGTAAAATGACCATGACGACCACACCCAACAACATAAAAGCCAGTTGCTGTTCGGATTTCCGTTTCTCGAGGACCTCTTTGGGTAGAAGATTTATACTTACTCTATCCACTATTGAAAACTCCTCAGAGCCAGCCCGAGACTAACAGTTAATGAAAGCTCATCGCTGGCTAGACGATCGTTCGGAAGTTTATTACTGGGTTGCACTTGTTTGAGAGGAGCGCCAGTCTCAACCTTAGCCTGAAGTCCACGCTCGATATGCTCGGCAAAATTGTCTAGCTTAGCGCCGGAGCCGCTAAGAACCAATCTAGTTATGTTTCGTATCTGTGTCGCCTGTGTAAGATAGTAATCGAGCGACCGGCGTATTTCAGCTACGAAATGTGACACTTGCGTCTCCATTATGCTTTGGGCCGCCTCTATGTGCACCCGCAAATTCTCCGGAAGATCCGGCGGCTCAGATGATTGTTCCTTATCAAGGGGCCGCAGTCCGACCTTGATTTTTAGCTCCTCGGCTTCATCAAAAGTGAGCCCAAGAGAGTCGGCTATGGCTTGAGTTTGATCATTGCCCGCCAATGGCGTTACGCGGGCGAATCGTGGTACCCCCTGCTCGACCACGACGATATTGGTGAGATCAGAGCTGATATTGATTAGAGCCGCCGCAACCGCCACCGAACCGCCGTCCGGATTGTCTTCAGTCTCCGGAAGAAAATAGCTTTCGTCTTCTAAAAGAGCTCTGACTATCGCGAATGCCGAGAGATCGATGGCCTGAGGTTTCAAGCCGGCTAGCTCAACCGCCTGGACCGTGTTGTTGACCATATCCTTTTGCGCGGCCACAAGGAGAACTTCCATCATCTTTTCATCATTTTCGCTAAGAAATTCGCTTATTATCTTAGCGTCAATGATGGCTTCCTCAACCGGAATCGGAATATAGTCTTGCGCCTGAAATTGAATAGCTCCGGTCAGGTCAGCCTGGTCCATGTAGGGCATATTCACTAAGCGCACGACTACACGCTGACTGGCTAACCCGATGATCACATCTTTGGTCGAAAAACCCGCTGTTTTCCATAATTGACTTAAAGCGTAAGACGCCGCTTCGATATCGACGATCTCCCCTTCAACGACTGCTCCAACCGGTACCTTTATTGAGTCATAGTTTAAAAGCTGTGGTTTTGGCGATCCGGTAGACAATTGAGCTGCCCTAAAAAGGTTAGTACCGATATCGAGCCCGATCGGTGCTGATTTCTTACCTACTCCAAACATGACTCGTTATTGCGCCTCCCACAATAATTAGTTCACTAATACTGCTACGACTATGAAGCGATGCTATGAGCCCTCGCCACTCTTGCGACTTTTACTGCTTCCTCTCAAGCGCTAATCACTAGCAGGTTCGCCTCTTTTACATCCCTTTGTATCGGCTTTGCGCGAGTAATACTTAACTATTACACCATGCCGGCGGTCGATAGATACCAATTCACTAACGGCACCCCTAAGAACCAGGTAAAAACGGCACCGGCAGCTAGATAGGGACCGAACGGAATCAGATCTTTCCGACTTTTTTTAAGAAAGGTCATGGCCGCCAATCCACCGATTGATCCGAAAAGAAAACCGATGAACAGAGCGACGATAACATATCTTCCTAAAAACAAACCCATAAAAGCGGCCAGCTTTATATCGCCTCCACCCATACCGTCCGGCCGAATAAGCGCCAACAGAAACAGGAAACCTCCGCCGGCAAGAAAGCCGATTGCCGAGAAGACCCAATTTGAATGATCTACAAACGGCATCCAGCCGACCTTCGCGAACTCGCTGATAGGTAAGAAGAAAACGCTCAGCGCTAATGCCGGGAGAATAATGACATTTGGGATGATCTTATATTCGATATCAATTGCGCTGACTGTCAGCAAAACAAGAAAGAAGAAAACAGAGGCGCCAAAAGCAAACGTCAGACCAAAGCTGACGTACAAGATCACAACAGCGATCATTGTCACCGCTTCAATTAACGGATACTGAATAGAGATGCGCTCACCGCAGTAGCGACACTTCCCGCCCAGCAGCAGCCAACTTATTAACGGAATATTATCAGTGATGCTTAGGGGATGCTCACAGGCGGGACAGTGAGAAGAAGGCAGAACAATAGATTCACGTCTCGGCACCCGATAAATTACTACATTCAGGAAACTGCCGACCATGAGCCCGAATATCGCTACTACTGTGATTACAACTGCATCCATATTATCATCGATGGCTATGGTCTCTACTGTTTGACCAAGCTTAGATATCTGTTACTGACTTGTCAACTTGATTAAAAGATTCTCTCTTCTTCTACTTTATTAATACTTTTGATAAGGCTTTTGTGGTTTGCGGCCAGGGCGTCAAGTCCGTTACTTTTATAGATCTGAGCTAACTTCTTGTGAGCAACCACATTGTCCGGGGCCAATTGAACCGCTTTCTTATATTCCTTAATAGCGTCATCGTCTCTTTTGGAGTGGAGCAGAAAAAGCCCGAGTGTCGCATGATAGGAGGAGCTCTTTGGATCAATTTTAATAGCTTTCTTAATCCAACTAATTGCCTGGCCGTAGTCTTTAAATCCGTTGTGATAGGTGTAGGCTGTGAAAGCAAAATAGTCCGCCTGTGAGGGGTTTAAAGCTGCCGCTTTTTTATAGAACTTGATGGCTCGACCGGGGTTCTTTGTGCCCTCAATCAGCCCTAAGCCAAAATTAGCGTCCGCGCTGGCGGGGTTTAAAACGAGAACCCGCTGATACACTCTTTTAGCCTCAGTCAATTTACCCTCAGTGTATGAATCGCGAGCTTTCTCCAGAAAATTATTGACCTGAAGACGACGCCAACCATCAACGGCGAAATATGAAAACGTGAATAACAGCAGAATCGCAACAGCAAACATCACGACCTTCTTGGCGGGAGATTTTGCGAATAAAGGGGCCCCGTAAGTCCATGGAGAAGCATTCTCTTGAGCTTTAAGCGACATTTTCAAACTCCTTTTCGGCAATAGACTTCGTCGACCTAGCGATGGTATTCTTAATTAGAAGTACAGATGAAGTATCGGCTAAAGCCTAAAAATTATTGAGCTTCCTGTTTAGAGTTTCTTATCGATAGCTCTAATGATCAAGTGGACCATTCGAATGAGCCACACCACTGGTATCTATTGTGTAGGCGCCGGCACCGACATGAGGATCAATTGGTTCGTTTTTCAAATATTTTGTATTGATTAAGTCATCGACGCTGGTAGGCCAAACGCCAAACTCTGCTTGGAACTGCGCCGACGCTCCATCGATTGCCCGCAAAGTGTTTTTACAGGCTTCACCTCTGGCTCTCTGCGTTGTTCCAGCAAACACAGGAATGGCTAAGGCGACGAGAATGCCTATGATTAAAATCACAACCATCAGCTCGATGAGCGTGAAGCCTTTCTCATTTGACGCCATGTACACTCTTTTCTACATCTGTCTTGACCATCTAAACCAGGAAGAATCTCACTTCCTTTAACAAAAACGAGGCCGCTTCGTTCGCGGCCTCGTTTTTGTTTGCTTGAAAATAATAGCCTAGTACGAAGGTATCGCCGGATTGTGTGAGCTATTCGCGGTGACAGTACCAGTACCGTCAATTGAATACGTCCATGTGGCGTTATGCGGATCATCAGGTGCTGATTTCAAGAAACTAGCAGTTACCAGAGCATCCACATCTGCTGGGACAGAGTTGTATTCTGCTTGATACTGAGCTACGGCACCAGCAATCGTTCGCACATTACCTTCACACGCTTTATCTCTCGCGTTGTTCGCCGCGGAACCAAAAACCGGTATGGCGATAGCTACGAGAATACCTATGATTAAGACTACAACCATAAGCTCGATTAGCGTAAAACCTTTTTCGTTTCGAACCATTTTTCGCATCATTATCGGTCACCTCCTCTGCCGGATATTATCCGACACTTGAGGTCCTGTTTTCCGGGGAGTCTTCATTAAATATAAATGCGTGTCTTTCGACTCTGTATGACTCTTACCGACCGGCCCTCCTTAAGTTATTCTAAGGAGTCGCCTTCTCGTTCCTCAAGTACCCGAATTCTTATATATTCATCGGCCCATAGCGCCTGGCACTTTAGCGCTAATCTTCTTTATAAAGCAACAATAGCCTGTACTTTGGGACGTCTTTGAGCCGGATGTTTAGAAAACGCTTGGAAGAGATTGACGGACTTTTGAGGACACAACTTTACCTAATAAATAAACGCTCGATTATCCGATCAGGGTGATCAGCTTAAACATCGGCAAATACAGTGAAATGATGATGCCGCCAATAACTAAACCCATGACGCCGATCATCAGTGGTTCGATCAAAGAGGTTAAACCCTCAACCATCGCCGTCACTTCCTGATCGTAAAAGTCAGCGATTTTCGTGAGCATTTCGTCGAGTGCTCCGGTTTCCTCACCCACGGCTATCATCTGCACAACCATTGGCGGGAAAACCGCGCTTTTGCCGAGCGGCTTGGCGATAGTCTCCCCCTCTTTTATGCTGATACGCGCTTCCTTGACTGCTCGGGAGACAACTTCACTGTTGGCAGTCTCAGAGACGATGTCAAGACCTTGCAGGATCGGGACACCGCTTGAGACCAGTGTACCGAAAGTTCTGGTGAATCTCGCAACCGCCATCTTTGTGTTCAGAACTCCAAAAACTGGTAACTTCAGCTTCATTGTGTCAAAAAATAGCTTACCTTGCGGCGTCTTTCGGTAGTTCTTAATGGCATACCTTATGGCCATAACGGCGCCGACTAGCACATACCAAAATGAGCGAATTGAGTCGCTGAGAAAGACAAGGATTTTTGTCGGTAGCGGCAGATCTCCGCCTAAATTATCGAACATATTAACAAAGACAGGTACAATAAAAGTAATCATCGCGAAAACGATCAGCATCGACATAATAAACATAATCATGGGGTAAGCCATGGCCGATTTTATCTTGGATTTTAAGGCCGCGTCTTTCTCAAAATGCTCCGCCACTCTCAATAAAACCTCATCAAGTACGCCGCCGGTTTCTCCGGCTTTGACCATATTGATAAATAGCGAATTAAAAACATTGGGATGCGCAGCCAGCGCCTCTGATAATGACTGGCCGGCCTCGACATCTTTTTGAAGCCGGAGAAGGACCTCGGCCAAGGTTGGATTCTCCGTCTGTTCCGATAAAATATTCAGGGATTTTGTCAAAGACAACCCGGAGCTGATCATAGTCGCGAACTGACGGCTAAAAACTGTTATGTCCTTATTTTTGACCTTTTTCTTGAAAAACTCAATAGATACACCCGTCTTGCCGGCGGCTTTCTCATTGACGTTGATGACTGTATATCCCATCTGCCGCAACTTGGCCACGACGGTCGAGATACTGTCGCCTTCTATGACTCCATTGGCAACCTGCCCGGTACGGTCTTTTACTTTATACGCGTAACTTGCTGCCAAGACTAATCTCCTGTCGGGATCATGTCGTTTATCCCACTCTACCAAGCAGTTGTTTTACTTCTTGTGCATCTACTGCCTGAGAGAGCGCCGTGTCAAAACTGATTTTGCCTTGTCGATAAAGTGTCGCCAAGGCGTGATCCATCGTTTGCATACCGTATTTTTGTCCGGTTTGCATCGCGTTCCTTATTTGATGAGTTTTCGCCTCACGGATCAGATTCCGTATTCCCGGAGTCGGTATCAACAATTCCGCAGCGATCACTCGACCCGTTCCGTCAATTGACGGCAGAAGTTGTTGAGAGACAACGCACTGGATCGTTGCAGCCAACTGCATACGAACTTGCTGTTGCTGGTGGGGCGGGAAAACATCGATTATACGGTTGATCGTTTGAGGCGCGTCCTGTGTATGTAGTGTAGTAAAGACCAAATGACCCGTCTCGGCGGCGGTTAGCGCGGTGCTAATCGTATCTATGTCGCGCATCTCGCCTATGAGTATTACGTCAGGATCCTGACGGAGAACAAACTTGAGCGCGTTCTGAAAAGAATCAGTGTCGGCTCCGATTTCGCGTTGATTTACAATTGCTTTCTTGTGTTTGTGAAGATACTCTATCGGGTCTTCCACCGTCATGATATGAACGGCTCGGGAAGAGTTGATTTGATCGACAAGTGCCGCAAGTGTGGTTGACTTACCGCTACCCGTGGGGCCAGTGATGACGACAAAACCCCTTGGTTTCTTGGCTATCAGTTCTAAGGCCGGAGGCAACCCCAGCTCCGACAAACTCCGAATGTTCATCGGGATCAACCGAAAAGCGGCCGACAAACTGTTGCGTTGAAAATAAACATTGACACGGAACCGGGAACGTCCGGATACCGAATATGACATATCGAATTCTTTTCGACGTTCAACCTGCTCCCGCTGCTCTTGAGTTAGTATGCTATAGATAAGTTCCTGGGTGTCTTTAGGCATCAACTTGGGATGGTCAAGGTGGTGAAGAACGCCATTCACCCTAACTGTCGGCGGAATGCCGGCGGTTATGTGAAGATCGGACGCCTCTTTTTCAAGAACTTCAATTAGTAGTTCACTTATCTCTATCACGATTTATTCCCTCTCTGCCTCTTCCAAGTTATCGGGTTGGTTAACACCGGACATTAACAAAACTATCGTTTGCCTAAAAAAGCATGAGCGGGTTCATGTAGAGGATGGTCAGATAACGACCCGCAGTATCTCCTCATATGAAGTATGGCCTCCCAGCACTTTGGCTATGCCGTCGTCACGTAAGGTTTGCATGCCTTCTTCGATGGCCACTTTCTTGATCTCCTCGACTGTGGCCCGCTCAACCGTAAGCTGCTCGATGGCTTCGCTGACCAACATGACCTCGTACAGACCAACTCGTCCCTTGTAGCCGGTATCGTTGCATTTCGAGCAACCCTTTGCATGATAAAGAGTCACGGTTTTCTCATTTTCGACTCCCATTTTATCTAGTAGCTCGTTATCAGGAGAAAATGGTTCCTTGCAGTCAGGACAGAGTCGACGAGCCAAACGCTGGGCTTGAATGCAATCTATTGCGGAAGATATCAAGAACGGAGCGACCCCCATTTCGGTTAAGCGACTAATAGCGCCGGGTGCGTCATTGGTGTGTAATGTACTTAAGACCAGATGCCCTGTCAGGGCCGCCTCTATCGCTATTTGGGCCGTCTCGCGATCACGAATCTCCCCAACCATAAGAATGTCAGGAGAGGACCGCAGTATCGAGCGCAACCCCCTCGAGAAGGTTAGGCCGGCTCGGCTGTTTATCTGGATCTGGTTGATGCCCGGCAGACGATATTCAACTGGATCTTCGATAGTCACTATGTTTTTCGCTTCAGTGTTCAAGACATTCAACGTGGCATAGAGAGTGGTCGATTTGCCGCTGCCTGTCGGTCCCGTCACCAATATGGCTCCATAGGGCTTGGTAAAAGCGCTCTCATACCTGGCTTGGCTCTGAGGCAGAAAGCCAAGGTCGTCAAGCTTGAGCAATATGCTGTCTTTTTCTAGAATACGGAGAACGACTCTTTCGCCATAGACGGTCGGCAACGTCGCTACTCGAAAATCAACACCGCGTCCCTTTACGACCAGGGAGCATCGGCCATCTTGGGGTTTACGCGTCTCCGCGATATCCATAGACGACATCAATTTCAAGCTGGAGATTATAGCTGACTGCGCCTTTTTGGGAGACTTCATTATTTCATGCAAAACGCCGTCGATCCGATAACGAACTCTCAAATCCCTTTCCTGAGGCTCAATATGTATATCACTGGCCCTGTCGTTTACGGCCTGAGTGATGATAAAATTAATGAGCTTGTTAATGGGCGCTTCCTCAGAAACCGCCGCAATGCCTTCCAGGTCCTCACCGGCAGCGCCATTGAGCAACAGATCATCAGTCAACGTCTCCGCCATTTTGTAGTACTGGTTAACGCCCGCCGCGATATCACCATAGACCCCGACAGCCGGTATCACCTCATACCCGGTCGCCATCTGGATATCGTCAATCGCCAAGATATCGTCGGGAGCCGACATCATCAGCAAGAGCTTCCCGTTGACAAAATCAACAGGCAAAACCGTGTATCGTCGCGCGAGACCTTCAGACACGACCGAGACGGCATTAGCGTTGATACTACGTTCGTTTAGATCGATGAACTCCATGCCAAGCTGCCGGGCCAATTTGGGCAAAATGGCAGACGCTTGTGCATAGCCCATCTCTAAGATTGCTTGTGTCAAAGCCAAACCAGTCACACGATGAACCTGAATGGCATTGGCCAACTGAGCATTGCTAATAATGCCGGCCCTCACTAAAAATACGCCTATTCGTTCAGATCCAGTTGACAACTATTTACCTCTCTTCAGAAGGGCCGCCGAAAATACCAACTGCGGCGTTATCCTCAGCCTCTGTTTGATTACATACGTACATGTACATGCACACGCCCTCACCTCGGCGTTCGTCTGCCCTGCATCCGTCATTTTGGGCCACGTTCTCCAATCATGACCGGCCCAAAACCTCATCGCGACCGGGGACATTCTTACAAAATACCTGTGTAAGCTCAGCTTGCCATTTAGGCAAATTGTTTTGATACCCGGTGCCGGCCCTTTGGACCACTGACATAAAGACCTGGCTTCGGTCCATTATTTTGCCATCCTCACTTATCAAATCGGCGAGCTTAAGCTCGCCCACATAGGCGCGATCGCTCATGCGGTTATTTTATTTATCTGCTTTACGCCCACGCCTAGGAGACCCAGCAATACTTTCTTTGCGCTCTCTTTGTTAGTGACATCACAGCAGATTACCTGTTCTTCTCTTGGTATTTTGTATTCTTTCTTAAGCTCAGCGGACTTCGCTTTACCACCGTCGAGACCGTTAAAAGCGACAACAAACGGTGTGCCGGATAAGGCTTTAATATCTTTTATCATCTCTTTGACCTTCGGTGCCTGAGCTTCGTCTTTGGTGTTATTCATAACCACAAAACCGAGCAAATCCTGGGACATTCTCTCCCAAATGAATTGAAACTCCTGATCGCCCGGGATTCCTGCCAGATACAAGAAAAAGTCCTTGTTCACTTGTATCCGGCCAAATTCTACGAGACACGATTTGCCGGATCCGCCTGCCGAAATCTCTTCCGGCGTGGTGAAGACTGATTCAGTGAGTGATCCGATAAAGCTGCTCTTCCCCGAGGCAGGAGGACCGATTACTATGACATTCACCAACTTCATTTATAATTCCTCCACGAAACTAATGATTTCTTCAAGGATCGCTGTGGTCAGACGATTGTCCAGATGGACTTTTTCAACGAGAACCGCCGCGCTCACGGACGGCAGAAGAACCCGGCCTTTGTGTCCATGGCGAACGCTATCGGTCATCGCCGCCAGTTCATTATAATATTGAGAACGGTCGCCGATCAGATCTTCGGGTGACAATTCCATTTCTACAAAGGCCTCAACATCAGCCGCCGCGTCCTCAACAGAAGGATCCCCACTATCATCGCGTGGCTGTGTATCTTCTTCTGAATCGAGGCGCACCAAACCCTCTTCGACCAGATCATACAAGTGTGAGCTGACTTCAAATTCACTTATACCCAGGACAATCACTATCTCATTGACTTTCCTCGGACTGTTAACTTCTTTGACAATTTTCCAATGAAGCGGTGTCAGCCGTCTCGGATGTGTTCCCTCGTCGCCGGCTCCGGTGTCGGCAAAAACTGACTCGCCTGAAGGCACTTTCTTGCGAATCCGGTCCCATTCCTCTAAGCGAATACTACCTTGCGACAGTAACTTTCGGGCGTTAAGCAGAAGGCCCATATCCTCCGAAGCGGGAAGCTGCCCATCATAGAAATTGAATTCTCCGTCCTGCCAAGGCAAGAGGTCAAAAACCGTATTCTGGATCTGTTCTTTTACAAAGGCTTTCAATATCTCCTGTGTTATCAGATTTTCGCTGATCAGTATCTGACCCAACTTCTGGCGTTTACTACTTTTTCCTTGCACTTCCAGAGCTTGCATTAGTTGCGCTTGAGTAATATGGCCCGCGTTTATCAAACGCTCACCCAGTGGCTGCCGGTTGAAGTTCGAGACTGCTCCGAAAATTTTGCCGCCGCGAAAATATATGAAACCCTCAGCGTCACCAGCCTCACGAGATATATGCAAAGTACCGGTTCTTTTTTCTGAATTTATAAGCTGGAAGATCGCCTCCAACCCAAAATCTCTTAAATTACCTTGAAGCGCCACCGTTTCTCCTTGAATCGCGCGCCACCATGTCCGCGCCTTGTTTTATGTCGTAACCCTCATAATTTCTTCTATCGAAGTCTCGCCCTTGATGACTTTCAAAAACCCGTCATGACGGAGTGTTGTCATGCCTTCAGCCATCGCGAGTTTGCTAATTTTGTCGTTTGACGCTTTTTTTGCCACCAGGCGCTCGATGCCTTCGCTGACGATCAAGACTTCATATAGGCCGATGCGCCCTTTATATCCGGTGCCGTTGCATTTCTTGCAACCCTTGGCCCGATAAATTTTATCAATTTTTGAGATCGAGACCGGAAACTTGATATCGCTAAAAACCTTTTTTGCGGGTTTGTAAGCTTCTTTGCAATCCGCGCACAACTTTCGGGCCAACCTCTGCGCCACAATACAGTCGACAGCTGACGAGACCAGAAAAGGCTCGATGCCCATCTCCACGAGTCTTGTCAGAGAAGAAGGGGCGTCGTTTGTATGCAATGTTGATAAGACCAAGTGCCCGGTGAGCGCCGATTCAATTGCTATCAACGCCGTCTCTTCATCTCGGATTTCACCAATCATGACGATATCAGGATCATGGCGGAGTATTGATCTGAGCGCCGCCGCGAAAGTAAGATTTGCCTTGGTGTTGATTTGAACCTGATTGAGCCCCGGAAGACGAAATTCAACAGGATCCTCAACCGTAATGATATTCTTTTCAATACTGTTCAGGATGTTGATCCCAGCGTAGAGTGTGGTTGTCTTGCCGCTGCCGGTTGGGCCGGTGACAAGAATAGCGCCATAAGGCTTACTGAAAGATCTCTGGAATCGCTCCAGGCTGTCATCGGTAAAACCGAGCTGATTCAGGTCCATCAGAATCGCGTCCTTGGCGAGCAGACGCAGGACAACTTTCTCCCCATAGACCGTCGGGAGAGTCGCGACACGAAAATCAGAGGCAACTCCCTCAACTATCAGTCCGAACCTTCCATCTTGAGGAACCCGTCTTTCGGCAATATCCATACCCGCCATTATCTTGATTCTGGAAATCATACCTCCCTGTACTTTCTTTGGGGAACGCATCATTTCGTGAAGAACCCCGTCAATGCGAAAACGAATTCTGACATCAGTCTCGCATGGCTCAATGTGCACGTCATTGGCCTGATTACGAATGGCTTCAGTTAGGATAAGGTTGACAAGTTTAACAACAGGGGCTTGTTCCTGATCCCCGTCTTCCTGTTCCTCGTCAGCCACGTCTTCCTGCGTGTCGAGGTCGTCGGCCACCGACTCCATCATTTCCTCGACGTTCGCGTCAGTCTGACAATACTGTTCGATGGCCCCGAGAATATCACTTTCCATCGAAACGACCGGTTGAACATCATAGCCGGTGATTATCTGTATATCATCGATGGCGATCACATTGGCGGGATCAGTCATGGCGACGACCAGTTGATTTTCGTTAATCTTGATGGGAATAAGGCGATGGCGAAAAGCGAAATCATGATCGATTAAGGTCGCCGCATTAGGATCAATCTCTGTGGTTTGTAGATCAACTACCTTGAGCTTTAATGTCTTCGCCAGCAGGGAAACGACGACGTCCTCGGAAGCGTAACCAAGCTCATCCAGGACCGCCAGTAGGCTCTTGCCGTTTTCAGTCTCCTTGGCCTCGTTCAGTTGATCGAGTGTGACCAGTTTCGCGTCGAGTATGATCTTTTCCATTCGGCTGCTTGTTAGCTGCACTGGTCTCCTCAGTTTCATGTCGTTTTAAAGCTAGCTCCAACGCGCCCGCCATACGCTTGATCGGAGCCGGCAAACCCGTCCAGATCGAAAAAGACGCCGCTCCTTGATATAGAAGCATACCGGACCCATTCATTGCCCTGGCGCCCTTGTCCCTGGCGACTTCTAAAAATTCTGTCTCGGACGGGTCATAAATGACGTCAAACACGATCTGCCCGGACTCCAACAAATCAAGTGAGAACGGCAAACCTCTGTTGATATTCATCCCCACTGATGTGGCATTAACGATCAAATCACAATTTACGACTTGTGTCGGGTCGCTCATATCTCCAATTGAAGCGGCACAACCCGTAAAGCGTGACCCTATCAGTCTAATAATATTTTCGGCTTTATCCGGGGTTCGGTTGAGCAATTTTATTTGAGCCGCGCCCGCGGATGCCAGCGATAGCGCGATTGAGTGGGCGGAAGCACCCGCTCCGATAATCAAAACTCTCTTTCCTCCAGGATCAAAAGAGGCTTCGACCTCCAGGCTTTTGAGAAACCCCAAACCGTCTGTGTTATGGCCGATCATCTGCCCGTCAACAAACTCAACCGTATTGACCGCCCCGAAAATCAAGGCTGACTCCTCAACTTTATCCATCAAATCAAAAACGACCTTCTTGTGAGGCATAGTGACGTTCAAGCCCCGGCACTCGCAAGCCGCGAGACCCAAGAGCGCCTCTCTCACTTTTGCCGGATGAACATTGAATGGAAGATAGACCCAGTTAAGCCCGCTTTCCCGGAAGGCCGCGTTCTGTATGGCCGGAGAAAGCGTGTGCTCTATGGGATAGCCTAGTATCCCGGTGACTGATGTGGCCCCATTGATTTCCATAAACTACCTGATCTTAAAACCATCATGCGCGGCGGCCGGTGTTCTCTCGATCGTTATCAAATTTATGACCGTCCCCGGATCTGGTCCTTCCCGCAGGAGATCGACAAAGGCTATAACGCTAGCCTTATCGCCCTGCGCGATAATCTCAACCTGGCCGTCAGGACGATTAGCCGCATAACCGCTTATACCCAGCTGAACCGCTTTTCGCTGAGCAAAAACTCGATAACCGACGCCCTGCACGTGCCCTTCAACACGAATAAGATACTCGACCATGTATACGCTCCCTCACCTCATCTGTCTCGCGCTGTTCTTCACATGATGGCATCGGCCTCGCGCCACTCCCCTTTTATCAGAACTTTCTTCGACAGCCTTCTGAGTAAAACCTTTTCAACGACGCGCAGCATCTTCGTATGAACTAGATCGACCTCGCTGACGGGCGCCACTAAGATCGTGAGTACTTTGGCCCTCCGACCACCCAGCACATCAGTAAAGAGTTGGTCGCCGATGATAGCCGTCTCACTCCGGTCGCTACCCAACATCTCAATAGCTCTACGAAACACAAAACCCAGTGGTTTACCCGCCGGAGCCAGTAAGGGCAAGCCCAATTCTTCAGCAATCTTCCTGACCCTTGCCGTCCAGTTATTCGAGACCACTATCAATTTTATGCCGGATTTACGCAAATTGACAACCCATTCCAGAAGTTTCGCGTGCGGTGCCACAGCGTCCCTGGACAATATGGTGTTGTCAACATCTACTATTAACGCGCGAATCTTGTTCCGCTCCAACCATTTGTTATCGATTTCATAAATCGAATCAGCAAAGAAGTCGGGCCTTAGGCTACTGATCATATGACGGGCTCTCCTCACCCGAATAGGCGCTAAATGGGTTTGTGTTAGATCTAGCTCTACAGGCCGGCGCCTTTTTTCGCCTGTAAAAACTCATTGTAACTGCTTGTGAAGGTATGGCTCCCATCCGGAGAAGTCAAGACATAATATAAAAAGTCGACTTGCGCCGGCTCTAAGGCCGCTTTGATCGAATCGATTCCGGGGTTGGAGATAGGACCAGGCGGTAACCCTGTCTGCTGATAAGTATTGTAGGGAGAAGCGAACCGCAGGTCCTGTTCGGACAAGGCATCTTTCCTCTGGGGCAACGCGTACTGAACAGTCGCGTCAATCTGAAGCGGCATGCCCTTGGCAATGCGGTTATATATGACAGCCGCCATAATTGCTCGTTCCTCCGGTACTTTAGCCTCTTTTTCCACGAGAGAAGCTATTGTCAATATTTGATGAACCGACAAGTCCCTTTCTTTCGCGTAAGCCCAATCAACATTAGTAACTTCGAGTTCAAACTGTTCAATCATGCGCGCAATGATCTTCTTGGGGTGGTCTTTCTTGTGGAAAAGGTAAGTCTTCGGGAACAGATAGCCTTCGATCGTCTTAAGTTCAAGCGGCATCTGATCAGGCCTTATTTGAGACACACCCTGGCCACGCATATACTCAAGGTAGTCAATCACCGGGCGGTCTGTTTTTTTTGCCAGCGTTTCAGCTATCTCGGTGACAGTGAAGCCTTCAGGAATCATAACTTTTATTGGCGGATCCACCTTTTTTTCCGTCAATTTGTCCAGAATATCATCGTAGGTCATGTCCGACTTTAACCTGTATTTACCCGGCTGGAGATTGGTCTCAGTCTGAGTCAATACCGCGTAGGCCCGAAAAGTGTAGACATTCGTTATTATGCCTACGCGCGCCAATTTCTGTGCTACTTGGGCTGTGCTCTGCCCATCCTTAATGACAACAATGGCCGCTCTGGCGGCTTTTGGGGCCTGCAAAAACGTCAGTTTCACGACACCAAAGACCAACAAAAGAAGAAATGCCCAAAGCACGCCTTTCGCAATATAAGCCTTCTTGTTACCACTCTGTTCTCTCGCGTGCTTTGATTTGTAAGCTGCTATAAGGAAGCTCCCCTGGCCTCTTTGTCAAGATAACTCTGTAGAAATAAAGTAGCGGCGACTTTATCGACTTTGCTTTTGGCTTTTTGACCCCGAATCCCTAATTGGGCCAACCATGCTTGGGCTTCCTTAGAAGATAGGCGCTCATCATGTTTTACAATTGGCAGATTCAATGTTTCCTTCAGCCGTTTAATAAATCTCTCCACGACCGCCGACTGAGGGCCCTCTGTTCCTGCCAAGGTGAGTGGATACCCGACGACGATTTTATGTACATCATATTCCTTAACAAGCTTTTTTAGAATTACCATGTCTTGTTTGCTTCTCGCGCGCTTGACAACCATAACCGGCTGCGCGAGCGTGCCTGAAATATCGCTTACTGCCACGCCCAGTCTTTTACTGCCATAATCGATCGCCATTATCCTGCTCATCTGTGATTACGCCATCGCCCCGCTTACGAGTCTCCCTTGCCCATTTCACGCATATATTTTTTTGCTTCAGTGAAAACCTTCGTCAAGTTCTTGAAGTCTTTCCCGCCGGCTTGCGCCAGGTCAGGTCTTCCCCCGCCGACACCGGCTACTATCGGAGCAACCTTCTTTATCATCGAATTAGCGCTAAAGCCGACCTTCACCAGATCTGGTGTCGCGGCCACTAAAATCAGTGCTTTTCCACCTTTGTCCGATCCTAAAACCACCGCGGCCTTTGAAGCTTTTGCTCTAAGCTGATCAGCCATGGTCCGCAAGGTATTCGCGTCGGCGTTTGGCACTTGTCCGGTATAGAGAGAAATGCCCTCAAATTTTTCGACTTCGGCCGCTATGCGTTCCGCTTCTTTTGCGAGTTTTACAGTCTTTAGTTTCGCCAGCTCCGAGGCCTGCTTTTTAACTAGATCAGATTGCACCAAGACGGCGTCAGTCATCCGGTCGCGGGGCACATCCAATATCCCCGACACTTTGTTGATTTCGGAGTTGAGCCCGCGGACGTATTTCAAAAAATGCTCTCCAGTCAGGGCCTCGATCCGACGTGTACTTGCGCCTATTCCGGATTCACTTGTGATCTTCAAGAATCCAATCTCGCTGCTGTTGTGTACATGAACGCCACCGCACAGCTCTTTGCTAAAGTTGCCAATTTCAACCATGCGAACAAATTGACCGTATTTATCAGCAAAGAACATTAACGCGCCGGCTTTTTTCGCGTAATCAATAGTGGTTTCGAAAGCCCGCACGGGCTGATTTTGCAGTATTTTTTCGTTAATGAGCCCTTCGATCTCGCCCAGCTCCTTTTCAGACAGAGGTTTATGGTGATGATAATCGAAACGAAAACGATCGCCTTCAACCAGCGAACCGGCTTGTTTGACGTGTTCTCCCAAAACAGCCCTGAGCGCCCAGTGCAAAAGATGCGTAGCTGTGTGATTTCGCGATATCGACCGTCTTCGACGGGCGCTGATCACAGCCGTCACCGCCTGCCCTGTCTTAATTGAGCCCTCTTTGACCAACGCATGGTGAGATATCAATTCGGCCACGGGCGCCGTCGCGCTATCAACTTCCAGCTTGCCGGTTTCAGCATTGATCTGGCCGGCATCACCGACCTGTCCGCCTCTTTCAGCGTAAAATGGTGTCTTGTCGAGAAAAACCTCGACTTTGTCCCCGGCCCGCGCTTCCATCTTAACCTCGCCGTCCGCAATAAGAGCTAATATCTTAGCCTCGCAACTCTCATGCTCGTAGCCTATGAATTCAGTCTGGCTCAACTGTTCCTTTACCTGATGATAGACATTGCTTACAAAAAGTTCCTTATGCGCACCCGGCGTGTTTGCCCGTGCCCTAACTCTCTGTTCCTCCATCAAAACCTCGAAGCCTGCCCTGTTGACCTTCAGACCCGATTCAGCGACGATTTCCTCCGTCAACTCAAGAGGAAACCCGTAAGTATCGTATAGCTTAAAGACAGCCTCATCGGAAATCTCAACGCTCTTTGAGCTCTTAAGTTCCTCGATAGTATCCTCAAGAATCGACAAACCCTGGCGCAAGGTATTATCAAACCGCTCCTCCTCGGCCGTAGCGGTCTTCTGGATAGATTCCTTATTTTTCGTAATCTCAGGATATTGGTGCTTCATAATAACAGCTACCTCGTCTATTAGCGGAGCCAGAACTCGACCCTCAATGCCAAGGAGGTGACTATGGCGAATTGCCCTCCTGAGTAAGCGCCTGAGTATATAGCCGCGGCTGTCGTTACCCGGCAGCACGCCATCAGCGATCATAAAGGCTATGGCCCTGGTGTGGTCGGCCACTATTTTTATGGACATATCCGTTTTGTCTGTTTCCCCAAAACCGACAGACGCCCTTTCTCTGAGCTTCTTGATGATAGGGAGAATTAAGTCAGTCTCGTAATTATTAGTCACACCTTGGAGCACTGAACTGATGCGCTCCAACCCCATTCCCGTATCGATGCTTTTGTTGGGCAGAGGACTCAAGTCACCATTCTCAGCCCGGTTATACTGCATAAAAACCAGATTCCAAATTTCCAGATATCTGTCGCAGTCGCATCCGGGAGCGCATCCGGGCCTCGCACATCCCAGATCTGCCCCCAGATCATAATGAACCTCGGAGCAGGGACCGCAGGGGCCCGTGGGCCCGGCCGACCAGAAATTATCTTCCTGACCGAGTCTGACGATTCGATCATCGGCGACACCGACATCATCACGCCAGATATCAACGGCTTCGTCATCAGACTCAAATACCGTTACCCAAAGTTGGTTGACGTCAACTTTTAGCACCTCAGTCAGGAATTGCCAAGACCAGGGGATCGCTTCCTTTTTATAGTAGTCTCCAAATGAAAAATTTCCGAGCATCTCAAAAAAAGAAAGATGCCGTCCGGTCCGCCCAATCATGTCTATATCGGTTGTGCGGACACATTTTTGGCAACTGGCGGCGCGAGTGTAATCAACTTTCTCTTTACCGAGAAAAATAGGCTTGAACGGCACCATACCGGCACCTGTTAGCAGCATCGTCGGATCAGCCGGTACTAGCGACGCGCTGGGTACGATGCGATGGTTTTGGTTCTCAAAGAATTCAAGGAATTTACTTCTAATGTCAGAACTTTTCATGCCAAGACCGTCTAACCCTCCCCAGCTGTTTCAACCGGCTGAGAATATACGAAATGAAGCAGGAGAGCCTTTGCTACCGCAGCAACTGGAATAGCCATAAGAAGCCCTAAGAAGCCGAACAAAGTACCGCCGACAAGCAACGAGAATATTACGATCGCCGGGTGCAGGTTGACTGTGTGCCGCATTATAGTCGGAGATATTACAGCACTATCAAACTGCTGTATGACGATCATCCCAATAATCACAAACAAAGCCAACTGCGGCGAATCAAACAGGGCGACGATAGCCGCAATCCCTCCCCCGACAATCGGGCCGAAGTAAGGAATAATATTTAATACACCTGCCAACATGCCCAATAATATAGCAAATTTTACGCCGATTACGAGCAAATATATGCTAATAGAGGTCCCGACAATGATCGATATCAGCACTTGCCCCCTCAAATAGCCCCCAACGGCTAAATCTATCTCCCTGAGAACCTTCTCCAGCCCGCTTCGAGACTGTGACGGGATCATCTCGAGTAAATTCTGCTTGATGTCGGGCAAATCCGTTAAAATATAAAATGCGATAATCGGCGCGATAATGATGTAGAAGATACCGCCAAAAATACTGAATGTTGTTTCAGGCAGCTTCGATATAATAGCCAAAACCGAGTTCCTGCTACTATCCGCGATCTCCTCAAACAACGATTCAACCTCTGCGGGCAGATGTATTTTGTAGAAGGCTATCTGTAAATCCGAGACTGATTTAAGCCCCTCCCTGGAATATTCGGGAAAATTGTTTACCAGGTCGCTCGTCTGATCGATCACCATCGGGACCACAAAAATAAAAGTCAGGGTCAAGGAAAAGATCACTAAAATATATACGATTGAAACAGCCACTATTCGGGGTATATTCCTAGAGACCATCAAATTTACCAGAGGTCTAAGCAAGTAGACGATGATGAAAGCATAAATAAAAGGAGACAGGACTCCTCGAATTTCATAAATGAATAGGAAGAGCAAAGCGGTAAGAACAATACCGCCGATTATGGCTGCAAACAAAATGGCGACATCGCGCGAGCGATCGCTTTTATCTTTCGTCATTACTTTTCCCTTTTATTCCTCCAGAGTGAGAATTCTCTGGCGTAAAATTTGCAGCGTCCGGCGCAGAAGCCGGGATACATGCATCTGAGAAATATCCAGTTCTCCGGCAATCTCCGTCTGGGTCAGTCCTCTGAAAAACCGCAGATAAAGAATCTTCTGCTCTTGCGGGCTAAGATCTTTTAGGGCAGCCGCCAGACTGGCTCTGTCTTCAAGGCTCGCGAGACGTTTATCGTCTTCACCAATATATTCCAGGAGCGAAAAACTCTCCCCGCTCTCCGAGGAGAGATCGCCATCAAGTGAAATAAAATTATAAGCCTCGCTCGTTTCCATGGCCTCAATGACATCTTCAGGGGTAACTCCGACCTTCTTGGCAATCTCGTTGATAGTCGGCGTCCGGCGTAACTCCTGCGTCAGGTTGCTGATTTTCTGGTTTATCTGAAGATTTAGCTCTTGCAACCTTCGCGGTACACGAATGGCCCAGCCTTTATCACGAAAATAGCGTTTTAGCTCACCGACAATGGTCGGCGTGGCATAGGTCGTAAACTCAACCTCTCTGCCGATGTCAAATCGGTCAATAGCTTTGATCAACCCGATTGTACCTACTTGTATGAGGTCTTCCAAAGGTTCACCGCGGTTTTTAAACCGCCTGGCCAAGTATTCGACCAGATTCAGATACATCTTAACCAATTCATCTCTGATGGCGGGGTCGGGATCCTCCCGATACCGAGTGAACAGCTCATACGTCTTTACTCTATCCCAAACAAGTGACTTGGTTTGCCCACGTTGTGGCAATCGGTCATCCCCCTAAAGGTATTTTACCATCCGGACATTGAAATCGGCGTTTGGCTGACTAAGCTCCATCTCATCAACGACCGCGTCAAGAATGAAATTGCCAAAGTTCTCTTTTTGGTCTTCCGTGCTTGACTGTGATTGACTCGTACCCTTGAAGGTAATCTGTAGACGATCGGCCATTATGATAAAAGAAGCCTTCAGCGGACTATCTACTTTCCCACGCATTGCCATAAGATATGCCTCTTCAACCGCGATCTTCAGATCATCAACAGCGTCTAAATCAAAGTTCATTCTTGAAGCGACGCCGGAGACCATTAATCGCAGAAGGCGCGCGTATTCCTTCTTGACAGGCAGTTCAACATTTACCTGGCTCTCAGTTTCAGTTTCTTCCAAATTTTTTACCTTTCAAAACACAGTTCATATCCGAGCCGAGCATTCTCGCGCATTTCGTCATTTTCTGCGCCTTAGCAAACCAGCCAATACAACCTTGGCGCCGGACAAGACGCCACTAGCTTTTGTGGCCGGTGACACGAAAGCGCGCTGTACCAAATCAGTGGTGTTTCCCACTTTCGCCCGAACATTTTGGAAGGAAGTTACGATCTCCTCAACCCGACCTATTTCAGAGTTTACCCCATCGAGGGCTGATTGAAGCTTCAACAAAATTGTCGGCAGCTCGCTATCGACGTTTTGCAGCATACCATCGAGAGTGGTTAATGTGCGCCGTAGCTGTATCAGTACGTGGATTAGGAAACCTATTAAGACAAGAAGACCCAGGGTCAGCGCGACCTGCAAAATTAGATACAAACTCACGACCCGCCTCCCAACTTCATCTCGTGCTTTTGGGGTTGAATTTTAACACAGTAAGCTGGGGATTGCTACGTCTGAAACCCTAAGTAAGACCTATTTTGTTTTTGTGGACTCTTTCTTAGCCTCATAGTCATCAATCGCCAGGTGTAGCGCGTCAGCAGCCAGATTCGAGCAGTGCATTTTTTGCGGCGGCAGACCGTCGAGAGCATCGGCCACCACTTTGTTTGATATTGCTAACGCTTCCTTAATTGTTTTGCCCTTCACGAGCTCGGTAATCATGCTTGACGTTGCCACAGCCGCCCCGCAACCAAAGGTCTTGAACTTAACATCTCCGATTTTTCCGTTATCGATTTTTACCGTCAACTTCATCACGTCACCACAGACCGGGTTCCCAACTTGGCCGACGCCATCAGGTTTTTCTATTTCCCCCACGTTTCGGGGATTACTAAAGTGGTCCATTACTTTTTCGCTATACATTTTATCTCCTCCTCAACCATGAATAATTTATGTTCATATCAGACGCTTTTTTCATAACTGTCAGAATGATGATCATGATCGATGTCAGCTCCCGCAGCCTCGAACATCTCCGGCGCTTCGGCGCTGAAAGGCGACATCTTTCTCAGCTTTGCTACGACATCGGGTAAAACACGAACTAGTTCATCGATTTCGCTTTCTTGTGTTCCGCGCCCCAGCGTGATCCTCAGTGAACCGTGCGCGTCTACAGGAGAGTGGCCCATCGCGAGAATAACGTGCGATGGTTCGAGCGATCGCGACGCGCAAGCCGAACCACTCGAAACCGCGATACCCATCATGTCCAGATGCAGTACAAGAGATTCGCCCTCAATATATTTGAACGAAAAACATGCGTTGCCCGAGAGCCGTTTCTCAGGATCGCCCAGGTAGATTGTGTCTTCGATATTTCTTAAGACATCCTTGACCAGACGTTCACGAAACTCTACCAGCCGAGCGTTTTTTTCCTCTCTCTCTGAAGTCACTATCTCCAGTGCTTTCGTAAAACCAATGATTCCAGGAACATTCTCTGTCCCTGAACGCTTACCCTTTTCCTGACCGCCGCCATGAATAATCGGATTTATCCGTGTGCCTTTTCGAATATAAAGAGCGCCCACACCTTTAGGGCCGTGAAATTTGTGCCCCGAAATCGCTAAAAGATCAACGCCCAGATTATTTACGTCTATTTGCAGGTTCCCGACAGCCTGAACAGCATCAGTGTGAAAAACGACCCCTCGTTGTCTGGTGTGCCGGCTAATTTCTTCGATAGGTTGAACTGTTCCGACAATATTGTTGACCATCATGACGCTGACAAGCACGGTTTTATCGGTAATCGCGTCCGCCACTGCGTCGGGGTTCACAATGCCATTTTTATCGACAGGTACATAAGTCACTTCAAAGCCGTGTTTTTGAAGATAATTGAGCGTTTCCAGAACCGCGGGATGCTCAATGGCAGAAGTTACAATATGCCGGCCCTTTTCTGCTTTTGCCTCGGCGACGCCCTTGATAGCGAGATTATCAGCCTCGGTACCCCCAGCTGTAAAAACAATTTCTCGCGGGTCATCGGCGCCTATTATTCCGGCCACCGTCGCCCGGGCCGATTCAACGACGCTCCTGGCGGCCTGCCCCGTCTCATATAAGCTCGAAGGATTGCCGAAATTCTCGGTGAGATAATCCACCATGGCCCTGGTGACTTGGGGCAGCACCGGAGTTGTCGCGCTATGATCAAAATAGATCTTATTCATTGACTAAATCACCCGCTAGTTCGTTAAGATATATACCATCAAGTGTTTCAGTAATTGACCTCTCAATTCGGTCTAAAACCGACCTAGTCGAGCAACCGTCCTGATGAGCACAGTCCGACTCGCATCGCGCCGGTGAGAGTGAGCCTTCCAAGGTAGCTATTACCCGCCCTATGGTTATTTCACTCGGAGCCTCTCGCAGCTTAAAACCGCCGTTAGGCCCGCGTACGGAATGCAGGAGACCCGCTTTTCGCAAGTCAGACATGATCTGCTCTAAGAATGTCTCAGGTATCGACTCACGGCCAGCCAGCTCTTTTATTGACACTACTTCGTCATAATCTTTAGCTAAAGCGATCATAGCCCTGACACCATACTCTGTTTTTTGCGAAACGCGCATCTTCTCATGCCTCATTCCTGACTATTTTAGTCAGGTATAAGATAACACCAGCTTATCTTGGGGTCAAGTGATTGAGGACCGTATTGCTTAGCTGTTTTCCCTCATTGCCAATTGCCCGCAGGCGGCGCCGATATCTTCGCCAAAAGCAACTCTTTGAAAAAAGCTGATCTTACACTTTTTCAGATAGTCCCTGAAAATAAATATTTCATCTTTAGAAAGAGTTTCAAATCCGCAGTCAGCATCATTCATCGGTATTATGTTGACGACATAAGCAGCTTCGGTGTCGTTGATAAAATGTCTTAGGGCGACGGCGTCTTCCTTAAAGGTATTGGTATCCTTGACGAGCATATACTCGATCATTATTTTCCTTTTTGTGCTTTCGAAATACTTTTTTAGAGCTCTTGACAGGTGCTTAAGGGGGTATCGCTTATTCACCGGCATGAGTATATCTCTCTTTTTATCCATCGCGGCGTTTAGTGAAATCGCCAGATTTACCTCCAGCCGCGGCTCGGCGGCGAGCCTTTCTATTCCGGGAAGAATTCCAGATGTTGAAATCGAGAATCTCCTGGGCGATAAATTGAGAGTGTTTTCTTGATTCAAGAGCCTTATGGCCCCGATCACGTTATCATAATTCAACAGTGGCTCGCCGATACCCATAAAAACAATGTTAGTGACCTTCTCCTCATCGCTTTTCAGAAATCTGGAGAACAGAAGTATCTGAGCGACTATCTCGCCCATTGAAAGGTTTCTTGTGAAGCCGCTCCTCCCTGACGCGCAAAAAGCGCAACTCATTGGACACCCCACCTGAGTTGAGATGCAGATAGTGTTCCTTTTGTTGTCTGATCTCATCAGCACGGTTTCAATATATTCGCCATCGTCCAGCTTTATGAGCGCTTTAACGGTTTTCTCGTCGCTGGAAAATCTCATTTTGGAATCTATATTCAGAGGGATCGTATCAGAGAGTTGAGAGCGCAAATCCAAAGGCAAACTGGTAGCATCATCCCAGCTCTCATAGGTGCCTTTGAATATCGCTCGATAAATCTGTTGTTTCCGAAAGTTTGGAAAATCCGCGATTGTGCTGTCTAACTTATCAAGAAATCTCATTTATTCTTGTGCTCGCCCATCCTTTACCACGTCAGAAATTCGTTCCGCAATCATGCATTGTACCATTTAGAAGTGGAGTTTTAGGGGACTTTACGAGTTGTTACTTTTGTCGCGACTCTATCGCCGTCCTAATGATTGAGTCTGGCGGCTAAAGCGAATCTATAGAAATATCGATTTAGATCCTCCAGAGCAGTATTGTATTCATCGTTGCCACGGACTGCGGCGCATAGCATTTCTCTGGCCCGGCCGATTTCCTTGAGCCGCTTTCTCCAACGCGGATCGGCAAGCGTAAGGTCTAAAAGGTCAAGCGCCCTAAAGAAGGCGTTTTCGAAAAGTAGCGGGTCTCGATGCTCGAATTTAAGCGCCCGATTTACCTCACTACCAACATTTCCCAGTTGCTCGCAGAGGGAGAGCTTGAACCATCGTCCTGAATTCAATTCGGTATGAATCATACTAATCTTCTAATCAATCGGTTGACGAGTACAACAATTTTTTTTCTCAACTCGTCGCTTTCTACATATCTAGACATGTTTTTTTGCGAGGGCCTAATGTTGGTTAAGGAGTCGAATTCTATCCAGTCCTCCCCGCTGTTTCCCGGATAAATGTTGATGCCCCATAGATTTGCCTGGGTGGAGCCGGCTTCCAAAAGCAGTGTTTCTTCATCGGCATGCAATTCACCGGCAATGGCCATGACGCCTTTGTCCAGGTCGACAACGGCCTTTACCATGTCGCCAAATTGGCCGGCCGCAATTTCCTCTAACTCCCGGATATCCATGGTATCGGTAATAATTTTAGTTTCCATGACTGGTACTCAAAACTTCCCTTTTCTCTTATAATATTAGTTCCATGCTTACTTAGTTACGCATCGCCAAATCATGCATTTCGCATATTACCATACGGCAGCGACACGACAGTATTCTTGTCGGCAAAGCTGCGCGTTGCCCCTATTTATCTTTCAACCATCATTTTGGTATCTAAAGAAGCAGCTCATATAATTGCCGCAACAAACGCAACCAACGTCCCCTTTGTTCCGGCAGGTCAGAGAAGTAATTGCAGTAATTGAGGAACGTCCCCGGTTTAGAAGATAAAAATATCCCCTATGAGTCCTGAGAGGGCCAAACCGGCGAAGGCTGCGATTGCAAGCTGTCCGCGCGCGGCATGAATGGCGTGGTCGCCGGCTGAAAAATAATGGCCTTCCGGGCCGATCTTAGCCAACTTTCTTCCGATCCCAATAGTCTGCCAACCAAGGAAAAGCGAGCCGGCCAAAAAGACGACATGAGCAGCCGTCAAAATGAGATATAGATAATAGGACCAGGAAGCCATGCCTTGGAATCCAGCCGATGATCGCGCAGTCAATAGTTGGGATAAATAAACGGGGACATAAATACAGACCATGATATATAGAGTCAACATGGTCCGGTGATGAACTGTCCCGCGCCCTCTATGGGCGAGAATAAAACCAAAGGACAAGAGCGCGATCAGCGAGACTTGAGCGACAAGCAGCAAATAGGATAACGAAACCGACAACTAAACGCCTCGCAAATATAGACCATTTCTGTTGAAAGAGACTTTATCAGCACCCGTTGCTAACTTCAAGTGCCTGGCGCACACCGCTTACCTGATAATGGCCAGAGCATCGACATCAAACAAGCTTCTACCGGGCGTGCCCAGGTTTATAATCTTAAGATTGTGGGACTTCTTCTTGCGCCAAGACTTTGAGAAGACGACCTTTCTAAATCTTACTTTCGGCGAGTAATTATCGATTGTTTTGATATAACGACCGTCAATATATATTTTAGCCTTTGAGCGACTGGGAGCTTTGGTGGAAACAAGCTTGACGCTTCTGCCTGAAAATCGGTAGACAAGAACGTCACCGGACTGAATCGAATAGCGAACCGAATTCAGATAGAAACTTCCTTTTGACGTTTTTACATTGCGACTGAAACCGCTTCTTCTCTGTAGGTATCGGTTGTTGTCGTAAGGAACGATTGTTCGCCGGGCTCGTGACCAACGGCTGGTATTGCCGGCACGATCTGTAGCGCGAGCGCGGAGATAGTAGGTTCTTCCCTGGACACCTTTAAAAGTTGAGCTTTTCGCCTTGGTGCCCATTCTCCAGTTGGTCCAACTGCCGCCCGCGACTTTAGACTGAACATCATAGGTCTTGACCCCTGTGCCGGGAGAGGGATCTGTCCCTGACCATCTGATTTTAAACTTGGTGGTTTTAGATATATTTGTGGAAACCTTCGGGGCGACAACCTTCGCGACTGGCGCCTTGGTGTCAAGAACTATCTGATCATAAGGAGTTGACGAATTATTGCCGGCCTTATCCTTATACTGGACCCAGACTTTCTTGGTGCCGTTGGATGATGTAAGTTTCCAGTTCTTTGTCGGACTAAAAGCAACCCACGCAGACCAAGCGCCCCCGTAATTCTTGAATCTCATCTTGTCTACTCCTGTGCCGGAACCGTCAGTGGCTGTCAGCCCCAGACTGACGTTGGTTGAATTAGTTTTTGAAGCTCCTGAATTAATAACTATTGAGCCGGTCGGGCCATGCGAGTCAACCGTGAACGGCCCCAGATGTTTCGTGGCCGTGCGGTTGCCGGCGTTGTCCTCAGTGCTCAAGTTGAACCACCAGTCCCCGTCTGCCAGAGGCGGACTTGTAACACCGACGCTGCCCGCGGGAACACTCGCCGGACCGGCCGGCGTCTCAATCGCGCCGACGCTCCAAGATACAGCGTAACCGCTGACACCGGAAACTGTGTCTGTGGCGCCAAGAAATTCTGCGTCAATTGTATTATCCTTTGATATGGTGCCCGTGGTATGGCTTGAACTGCTAACAGTTGTTGGATCAGTCGGCAAACCCGTGTCCACCTTAAACTCCTGACTCTGCCAGGTCTCAGTGGTACTTGAGGTTCGCGAATAATAATTCAATGTATGGGTGCCTGCCGGCGGCCGGAGATCAACCGTGAAAGTTGTCGGTGTCGCCGTTGTGTCCCAGGCATAAAATGAGTCGGCGTTTGATAAGTTTGGTTGCAACTCGATCGTCGGTGTGGTCGTATACCAGCCGTTATTGCCGTCAGGTAGGGCCGGATTGACAATTAAAGTTGTGTTCAGTTTAAGTTGGTTGAATATCTTGGGTATGTTGACCCGGCCAAAGCCATATTGATTGTCCCGCGCCAGCGCCCCAAGGTCATCCGCACCCTTTTCCATCAGTTTTTCCACACCGCTCGGTGATATCGCGGGATTACTGGCCAGCACTAAAGCAGCAACGCCGGCCACCATCGGGGAGGCCATTGATGTTCCGCTTAGATAATCATAATTCATAGAAATCCCATCAGTATTTAAGGCCACCGGATAAGTCGGCATCGTCGAATAGATGTTGACACCGGGCGCGGAGAAATCAACAAAGGGATTAGTGCTCGAAAAACCGGCGATTACATCATTATTGTCAGTGGCGCCAACCGCGATAACATTTGGGAAAGCAGCCGGGTAGCTGATCGTGCCGGGACCCGAGTTCCCTGACGCGGCCACGAGTACTGAACCACGTCCGGCAGCGTAGTTGACGCCAAACTGCTCAAGAATATCCGATTTCGGACCCCCGAAACTCATATTGATAACATCCGCGTTATTCCAGCCGGCGTAAACAAGGCTATTTACAATTGAGTCCAGAAATAAACTACCGTCTGATGAGCCTGCCTTAAGCGCCATAATTCGCGCTCCCGGCGAGACCCCGGCGATACCAATAGCGTTGTTTGTCGCAGCGGCAACAATACCGCTCACATGTGTACCATGCCCATTATCATCGTGAGGCGATTCCATATCGTTTGTGCTAAAAGCCAAATCATATTCCGGAAAACCCAGCCAATCGTTTCCGACCTTCCAGTGCATCATACCTTCGCGATAGTTACCTTCAGAATAAGGATCATAGTATTCAAACAAATTGTAGTGATCGAAATACTCGGTACTAACCGTGTTGTCCTTAATGTTGAAAGTCAGATAGTAGGTCTTACCGGCGTCAAGCTGAACCGAGGGTGATAAACTGTTGAGTACAAATGCAGGCGTTGTGGACACATCGAGAGCCGTTATGATGCCTGAAGACAAATCGCTCCCGTTTAGGTTGTCTCTGACAGCGACATGAATTTCCGCTGTGGGTGTGCCGTCCTTAGACATACCTAAGGCCAGGGCCGTAAGAGATGAGTCTGTGCCCTTAATTGACTGCGCGAATTCATAATCATAGCCCGGGTATTGCTTTAATCCATATAGAAGATTGTACTGATTCTGAGTGATACCGGCAAAATTATAACCGTTGACATCATCTGCTAGCCCATTCCCATCATCATCAATATCATTTCCCGGTATTTCGCCCGGATTTTGCCAGAGCTTGCCAGCCAAGTCCGGATGATTCAAATCAATACCAGTATCGATGACGGCGACAGTAATGGTATTTGAGAATCCCTGCTCGACGTCCCAACCCTCAGGGCCGTTGATGTCGGCGTTTTCTTTCCCGACCAGACCTTCTATTGTTTGACCGGTGTTATGAAGACCCCATTGTTGAGAATAACTCGGATCATTTGGCGTATAAGATAAATTGTACTCGTAGTTTGGTTCAGCATAAAGGACATCGCCACTGGCTTTGAGTTCTTTAATGGCCTGATCAACCGATTGATTTTTTTTGAGCTTAAATAGATGAACATCCCGGTCTCCAGGGGGGCCGATTTTTCTCAGGGTCCTCCTAACACCGGCTGTCGCCTTAACTTGCCGGCGCTCTATCTTGGACGCGTCTTGATCAAAAACCACCAGAACTTGACCTGGAGCGCTGAATGATCGCGGTTTAATGACTTTCTTGGTTGGGGCTAGTTCGGGCGCCGACCACACGGTCGCTGTTGAACCCAGTACCAGCGCGATAACAATAAGAATAGACGCGTAAACTGAGAACTTAAAATAGAGCGAGCGCCCGTTAAACTTACCTGAACCAAAAAAACTCATGTTTACTCCTTCAGCGTCAAAATCTTATAAAACCAACCATAAATAGATCAGCCGATTGATGAAATGCTCTTAATGTATCGAACAACCACCTAATATTCTTTAACGGGTTATCGATAACTCCTCGAAGAAACATTAAAAATTTTGTGATTTATCAAACTACGGACGTAAATGTCGAATTTGAGTGAGCCGACGATCGCAGACAATGGGCACAGTTCTCCGGTGACTCCGAGCAACGCGCGCCGGAGTCGAGCAAAGCGGCGGCGGCAAATCCTCTGTCTGAGCAACGCGAGTTGCAGATTTCGCCCCGTGCTGTGAGATGGAGGCCGCAGTCGCGCAGCGGAGCCGCAGAACTGTGGCCATTGTCAGCTAAGCAAAAGATCGTAGAGAATGGGCGAGGTTCCCCGGTGACTCCGAGCAACACGCGCCGGAGCGTCAGGCGTTAGATTTCATCCTTGGAGCTGTGTCTAAGTTTCTCAAGATGTTGAGCTATCTTTTTCTCAAGACCGGAATTGGAGGGAAGATAGTATCGCCTATCTTTCAGGTTTTGGGGCATGTAAACTTGGTCAACCCAGCGACCGGGAAAATCATGCGGGTATTTGTAGTACCGGCCATGGCCAAGCTTCTTAGCGCCGGCGTAGCTGGAGTCTCTCAGATGCATCGGCACGGGCTCAAGACCTTCTTTATGGATATCGCTGATCGCGCTGTTGATAGCTTTTATCACGGAATTGCTCTTGGCGGCTATCGCCAAATAAATAGCTGCTTGAGCCAGATTAAGTCGGCACTCGGGAAGACCGACAAATTGGACGGCTTGAGCAACGGCAGTCGCCACCAGGATAGCCTGGGGGTCGGCGTTACCGATATCCTCAGACGCGAATATCACCATACGACGGGCGATAAACTTCGGGTCCTCCCCCGCCTCAATCATTCGCGCCAACCAATGAAGAGCGGCATCAGGATCTGAACCCCTAAGACTTTTGATAAAAGCGGAGACGGCGTCATAGTGAGCGTCGCCCCCTTTATCGTAAGCGATATTCCGGTGTCCGGCGACTTCTTGAACCATCTCTGAAGTGATGACTTTGTTATCATCAACCATACCTCGCGCTAATGTCTCTAAAATATTGAGCGCCCGCCTAGCGTCCCCTCCGGCCAGATCGGCTATCATGTTAAGAGCTTTTGGTTCTGCTTTTAACGCCATCTCGCCGAGCCCACGCTCCCGGTCTTTGAGAGCATTTTTCAAGATCTTCTTGAGTTCCAGCACGGTCAAAGGGGTTAAGATGTAAATTCTGGATCTGGAGATCAGCGGCGCGTTTATCTCAAAGAACGGATTTTCGGTGGTAGCGCCGATCAGCGTGATAACGCCGGCCTCCACGGCCGGCAGCAACGCATCTTGCTGGCCTTTGTTAAACCGGTGTATCTCATCAAGAAAGAGAACTGTCCGACCACCTTCGGAACGGCGCTCTGTGGCCTGCTTAATGACGGCTCGAACATCGCGGACGCTCGCCGACACAGCCGACAGACGCTCAAAGACGGCCTCTGAAATACACGCGATAACACCAGCCAAACTCGTTTTGCCGGTGCCCGCGGGACCATAAAGAATAATTGAATGAAGTTGATCAGAAATTATTGCTTTGCGAAGTGATGTGCTTGACCCGATAATCGCCTCTTGGCCAACGTATTCCTTGAGGTCTCTCGGGCGCATTCTATACGCCAAGGGCGGCAAACCAGACACATCCGCAGCTCGCGAAGTTGTTTCCATAGATCGATTATAGCAAAGAGCGCGACCTAATTACTCAAACTTGAAACTATTTGCACTATTTTCAAGAAGTTCGCTTTTAGCGTCAAACAGAGCCTCGGTGGTTGAAGTGATGATCAAGTAAGCTCGAACATCTCTTACAGCCACGCGCATTATCGACTTTACCGTCCGGCCGGCGGCCGTGTATGTATAGATTATCTTTACGGCTTTCACCCCGTCGACGGTTGTTTCCGTCCTTTCGAGCTGTTTGTAGTCCGTCAGGTTCTTCTCGAGATTTGCCACGGCCTCATCGGCGTGATTAGCTACCGCGACATCGAACAAGAGCGGCTCAACTGTGACACTGACGTTTTCAAGAAAATCGTCTTCGGCGCTCTCCATGGGGCTAAGGCCCACGATTGAATTGATATCAAAAATTATCAATTCAGCCTGAGTCCAATCACTGGGAAATTCTATTGAATATCCGCCGTCCGCGCTTGTATAACGTTCGGTCGTAATACCGTTTGTTGTTTGTGTCCCGCTATCTGCCGGTGCGGAGGTCGGGCCGCTAGCCGCAGGCGCTGTCCCGCTTGGTAAAATTGGTTGGCCCCCGATCGTTGCAAGGGGCTGTCCCTGGGCGAGTGAAGCCTGCGCCGCGTTGACAGCCGCCGTCAGCGCGGCTAGATTCTCTCTTTTCTGGTCTTCCGCGTCCCGATCTTTCGCGAAGCTGATCCACTCGATATATTGATCAGGTACCAGAAAATCGCGTTCTTCGTCAGCCAGCCTAAGCGCGTTTTCATTGTCTTTTAGCGCTTTATCCAGCGAGAGCGTTTGTTCTTCCTTTATCTTTTTTATCTTACGTTTGCTGGCGAAGCTTATGCTGCCTTTATTAATGCAACCAGTGAGCGCCGTGAAAACCAGCGCTACCAAAACTAGAACAATTGCTTTCTTCATTCTTGCCTCTATTCCTCGACTAGTCGACCACTGTCAGTTTGAGAACTGATTATGAAATCGGCATGAGAGCAATTCAACTTTAGGAAAAACAAAGGTGTGCTCGAGTACCAAGAAGAGTCGCTTGGATCAGTTAAATCTGTTTGTTCATGGCGCTATAGAGGGCCTGTTCGACAACCTTTGTATCTATATAGCCATTTTTCTCATAAGTAATTTGCTTTTTCCGGCTGACAACCGCCGTGTAAGGAATAAATCCGACGGAAAATTCTTTAGCCAATTTTTTTGTTTGATCGTTAGCGTCGTCAATGTTCAAAAACAGGAAGACCGTGCCGCCTTGATAATAAGGATCATCATAGACTCTCTTTATCTCAGTGAGGACTTCTTGGCTAAGGTCATCCTCACCATAGAACAAGATCAACACTGGCTGATTTTTCTTGAGCGCGTCCTGGAAAAAAACCGGCGTATCCTTATTCTCTTCGAAAGGTCGAGGGACCTCAGCCGCTTTGTTTACGTCTGACCCAGCCGCGGCAACCGTGGCTGAAGCTTCCCCTGAGGTCTCTGTCGAGGCCGTAGAGGTTGTGGTCGTGGATTCAGAAGCGACATCGCTCTCTCCACCGCAACCCGCGAGAGCAAGAGCCAGAACCAGTATGATTGACAGTATCGCGTATTTCTTCATTTATCTCCTCAAACCACCGAATGCGGGTCGCTTCTCTTACTCATCCTTAGCTGCAGACTTTGCTCTCTTACGAATTTTGATCCCCAACTCACGAAGATACTTCTCATTGACCTCATCAGGCGCTCCTGTCAGCAGACAAGCTGCCGACTGTGTCTTGGGAAAAGCGATTACATCCCTTATAGACGCTCCTCCCACTATCAACATAGCGAGCCTGTCAAGGCCGAGCGCAACACCCCCGTGAGGCGGCGCTCCGTACTCAAGAGCCTCTAGCAAAAACCCGAACTTTTCCTCTATTTCATCGGCTTGGAGTCCGATCATCTTGAGAATTTTTTCTTGCAGAGATCTTTCGTGAATTCTAAGTGTGCCGCTACCAAGCTCCGTGCCGTTGAGTACGAGATCATAAGCCTCGCCCACAACTTCCAATGGTTTGTCGTCCAACATCGACAGAGAATCGGCATTCGGCATTGTGAAAGGGTGATGCTCGCTATCGAGCCGTTTCTCCTCCTCGTTGTATTGAAAGAGCGGAAAATCCGTCACCCACAGAAAGTTGAATGCTTTGGGCGGTACCAAATCCAGCCTCCGGGCCAATTCCATCCGGAGCGCGCCCAGGACATGCGGGACAATTTTGGCGTTGTCCGCGACAGCGAAAATGACATCTCCGGGCTGTGCCTTGACAGCTTTGACCATCTCTGTGAGTTCATTTTCACTCAAGAACTTCGCGATCGGCGATCTGACTTTATCTTCAGATTCGACGACAAACCAGGCCAAACCTTTAGCGCCTGAATCAATGGAGAATTGCGTCAGATCATCGAGTTCTTTGCGGGTAAATTCTTTGAGCGGAGATACTTTTAAAGCACGAACGATACCGCCCTTGGCAATAGTACCGGCAAAAACCTTGAAATCGCTGTCGGCAAAAATATCCGTCAGATCATTGATGATCAGCTCAAATCGCAGATCCGGCTTGTCGGTTCCATAGTTCTTAAGCGCGTCATGATACGACATCCTTGGAAACGGCGTTTCCATTTCAATATCGATAGCCGCGAACATCGCCGTCATCAGTCCTTCGACCAAGGCCAAGATGTCGTTCTGCTCGGCAAAAGACATTTCTATATCGACTTGCGTATATTCCGGTTGCCGGTCGGCCCGTAGATCCTCGTCCCGAAAGCATCGAGCTATCTGATAGTAACGCTCAACACCCCCTACCATCAATACCTGCTTGAACAATTGCGGAGACTGCGGCAAAGCATAAAAATGTCCGGGCTGGGTACGGCTGGCAACCAAGAAATCACGAGCCCCTTCCGGAGTGCTTTTTGTCAGTATCGGTGTATCAATGTCGAGAAAGTCATTCTCGTTGAGAAATTGCCGGGCCGCCGCCGTAATTTTATGTCTGGTGACGAAATTAGCCATCATTGACGGCCGTCTTAAATCCAAATACCGGTATCGTAAACGAAGATTCTCATCAATTTCCATGTCATCATCTATTTCAAACGGAGGTGTTTTTGATGAGTTAAATATTTTTATTGACGTAACCTTTACCTCAACCTCACCTGTAGGTAATGCGGGATTCACCGTGCCCGGAGGTCTGGAATGAACCTTGCCGGTAACCTGCAATACATATTCCGACCTTATCTTCTCAGCTAGAGAAAAGGGTTCCGGTGTCGAGGGATCGACAACTACCTGGACGATGCCTGAGCGGTCGCGAAGATCAAGAAAGATGAGGCCGCCATGATCCCGCCGGCGCTGCACCCAGCCGGCCAGTCTGACATCATCACCTATTTTGTCTTTCGTCAATGCCCCACAGACATCGCTCACTATTGAGTACTTTGAAGTGTGTCCCATCTCATCCAAGCCCTTTTCTTTTTAATGTCTCCACTAGTCCAATCAATTTTACCGTTGTTTCCTGACCCGTCTTTAGATCGCGCAGGACAACTTCCCCCCGAGCCATCTCATCCGGACCCAGGATAACCACGTAGTCGGCACCGATCTTGTCGGCCATCTTCATCTGCGACTTCAAGCTGCGAGCCATATAGTCTATTTCAACTGTTAAGCCGACGCGCCTGGCTTCAATCGCCAGCTTAAACGCCTCATCTCTAAAATCGTCCTGAATGACTGCGATGAAGACATCCGTCTTCGTATCAGCCGGCACCTCCGCGCCCTCTTCCCGATCGACGGCCAACAGCAGCCTCTCTACTCCGAGCGCGAACCCGACCGCCGGTGTCGGCTTGCCACCATAGTCGGCAACCAATCTGTCATATCGGCCGCCTCCGCCAAGCGCGTTTTGCGCGCCCAGGTTGGCACTCTGAATCTCAAATGTTGTGCGCGTATAGTAGTCGAAACCGCGTACAAGCTTTGGATCGACTGAAAAATCCAAACCGACTTCTCGAAGCAGGCGGCCCACAGAATTGAAGTGCTCCCCGCAATCGGCACACAAATTGTCTATCATCTTGGGCGCTCCGTCCAAGACGCTGCTGCAATCCGGATTCTTACAATCAAAAACGCGGAGCGGATTAAGTTTTATCCTGTGCCCGCAATCATCGCAGAGCGCATCGCTCTTATCTTCCAACCATTTTCGGAGGTTTTCCGTATATTTGAACCGACAGTTTTCATCGCCCATACTGCCGATCTTAAGCTCAATGTCTTTTATTTTGACCGCCCGCAAATAATCGATGGCCAATATAATCACTTCTGCATCGATAGCCGCCTGGGGTGAGCCCAGAGCCTCTACTCCCAGTTGCCAGAATTCCCGATACCGTCCGGCTTGAGGACGCTCGTAGCGGAACATATTGGCAAAATAGTATAGTTTTGCGGGCAGAACGCCTGACCCCAAGTTGTGCTCAATAAAAGCCCGCACTACCGGGGCAGTCGCTTCCGGCCGGAGCGTCAGACTGCGTCCGCCGCGGTCCTCAAATGTGTACATTTCCTTGCGTACGATATCGCTGGCCTCGCCGATACTCCTTGTAAAAAGAGCGGTGTCCTCAAATGTCGGAGTGATTATCCGACGGTACCGGTATCCGCCAAAAATCTCCCCGGCCCGGCGATCAAGCCAGTGAATCCGGTCAGCGCGCTCCGGCAGATAATCGGACGTCCCTCTCGGGGCTTTTATCCTGGTTTCCTTACTCACAACTCAAATTCCATATCCTTTTTTTCGAGACATCAACGGTCGATATTTTCACATATAAACGCTTAGGTTTTCAAGAGCAGAGCTCACTATGATAGTTATCCCTCCTAGCTCTGCCAGTACATTCGATAGGGATTATGTTCACGCTCCCAACCGACCGTAGTCGACGGACCATGTCCTGGAAAAATGGTTACCGCGTCAGGGAGCGACATTGCCTTTTCTCGTATCGACGTAAACAGGTCTGGACCATTGCTGCCGGGCAGGTCTGTGCGGCCAACTGATTCCAGGAATATTAGATCTCCGCAGAATAGTTTGTCTCCTGCCAGAAAGGACGAGCTCCCCGGAGTATGGCCGGGTGTATGCAGAACCAAAATATCCAAACCGTCGACCTGAAGCGTTTCTCCGTTTTCGAGTAACTTGTCCGCTTTTTGAGAATCCCCATCCGACAGAATAGCCGACAGATTCTTCTGCGGATCACCCAAAACCTCAGCATCTCTACTGTCGATATAAACATCGGCGCCGACAGCCTCGGCTAAGGCGCGGTTCGCGCCAATATGATCCCAATGCCCGTGTGTATTCAATATCTTTACAATTTTGATCTTCTTCGTCTCGGCAGCCGCCAGTATTTTGTCGGGCTCAGCGCCCGGGTCAATCACAACTCCCTGACCACCCTCTTGCCCGGCAAGAATGTAACAATTTGTCGCTAACTGACCGACTTGAACTGTCTCAACTATCATTCAACAAACCCTCTCTAGAAGCGCGGCAGAAAACGCCGTCCGCTGTGTTATCCTCCCCCTTGGTTCGGTTACGTACATATTGCACGTGCCCTCACCTCGGCGCTGCACCCCACAAGACAAAATCCGTCTTGCGGGGACCCCGTATTCGTCTGTCTTGCGTCAGGCGCTTTGGACCGCGTTCTCCAATATTGACCGGTCTGACTTTTCAGACCGGACTTCCAGACGAACGTCTTCGCTTCCTCAATCACTCCGGCTGTCGATGACGATCGTTACCGGACCATCGTTCACCAGCCCAACTTTCATGTGGGCGCCAAACCGACCCGCGCTCACTGATATGCCCTCATTCCTGAAGCCCTCCAGGACAGCGCTGAACAAGGTTTGAGCAGAATCCGAGCCCGCGGCAGCGCCCCAGTCCGGGCGGCGCCCTCTTCGACAATCAGCCAATAAAGTGAATTGGGATACTAGCAAAATCTCGCCACAAATCTCTTGGACCGAATCCTTGAACCTGTCCCCAAACAACCTCATCCGGCTTATTTTTTTTACCATATAGTCAACATCGTCCAAAGTATCACCTGTGGCGACCCCGAGCAAGACCAGATACCCGCGTCCAATTTCAGCTATTCGCCGGTCTTCAACTACGACATCAGCTTTGGATACACGCTGTATTACTGCCCGCAAATCAGACTCACGTCGCCGTTTTGTTCGGTTGTTGTGGTAAAACTCGATAAGCATCAAATACAGCATTAATGCGCTTGATACTCATGAGAATATGCTTAAGATTGCCCAAATTTCCTATCTCGAAAATGAAGCGAAAGACCGCAATACGGTCTTTCTTGGTTGAGACGGTCGCCGTCAGAATGTTAACACCGGCGTCGCTCAGCACTGTGCTGATATCACTCAACAGCTTTGTCCTATCAAGCGCTTCCACTTCTATCTCAACCTGAAAAGCGGTCGATTGTTTTTTAGCCCAGAATACCTCCAGTATCCTGTCGGGATAAGCACCTAATGACTCAGCGTTTGAACAGTCGGCGCGATGCACCGACAGCCCTCGTCCCCGGGTGACAAAACCGATAATAGGATCACCTGGAACCGGGTGACAACAATGAGCCAGACGAATCAGGAGATCGTCAATTCCCTTTACTCTGACTCCGGTATCAACGCCTCGATCCACGGTGGGCGCCGGCATGGTCCGGTCCGATACAGCGACTTCGGGCGTTTCAGTGGGACGATTGAGTATCTTCATGACTTTAGTCGCTATCTGACCAACTACGATCTTGCCCGCCCCAATAGAGGAAAACAAAGTCTCCTGTTTTGAGAAATTCATCTCCTTAGCCACTTGACTTAAGACTTCAGTAAAATCAAGGCTCGCGACATTGACCCCTTGTTTAGCAAGAGCCTTGTTGAGCATTTCCCGTCCTGATTGCTGAGCATCCTGGCGACTCTCTTTGCTGAACCATTGCCTTATCTTGGATCTGGCTCTCGACGTCTTGGCGATCGACAACCAGTCTTTGCTCGGGCCGGACGATGATTTGCTCGTCAATATCTCAATGATGTCGCCCAATTTGATCTGGTATTCAAGAGGCACTATTTGATTGTTGACCTTCGCGCCCACACAGTGATGACCAACTTCGGTGTGGATAGCATAGGCAAAATCCAAAGGTGTCGATCCGGCCCTAAGACTAATGACATCGCCTTTAGGGGTGAAAATAAAAACTTCATCCTCGAACAGATCTATCTTAAGGCTCTCCATAAACTCTCGGGGATCCTTCGTCTCGGTTTGCCATTCGATCATCTGCCTGAGCCAGGAGAACTGCCTGTCCTCATCGTCGGTCTCTCCGCCCTCCTTATAGCGCCAGTGAGCCGCGATTCCATACTCGGCTGTTCTGTGCATGCCTGCTGTTCTGATCTGTATTTCAACCGGCTTGCCCGTCGGCCCGATGACCGTCGTGTGAAGAGCTTGATACATGTTAAATTTTGGCATGGCTACATAGTCTTTGAATCGTCCCGGCAATGGACGCCATAGTGAATGCGCTACGCCCAGGACCGCATAACAATCTCGAACATTCTCAACTATGATCCGCACCGCCGACAAGTCATATATCTCGCTAAGTTGCTTCCCGCGCACGATCATTTTTTGATAAATACTATAAAAGTGCTTGGTCCTACCGCTTATCTGAACCTCTATCCCGAGCTTCCCAATCTCCTTGGTAATCTGCTGGACAATTTGATCCAGGAAGTTTTCTCTATCCTCGCGGGATTCCGCCATCATCTTCTGCAATTGTCCGTATTTCTTAGGTTCAAGCGTGAAAAAAGCCAGGTCTTCAAGTTCCCATTTAAGTTGAAATATTCCGAGCCGGTGCGCGAGCGGAGCGTATATTTCCAGTGTTTCAGAAGCTTTCTCTTTTTGCTTCTCTTGTGACAGGTAGCATAATGTTCGCATGTTATGAAGACGATCGGCCAGCTTGATCAGTATCACTCTGATGTCTTTAGCCATCGCGATGATCATTTTGCGAAGATTCTCGGCTTGTTCTTCGGCATGGCTTTTGAATTCTATCTGTCCCAGCTTCGTCACACCGTTAATTAAATTGGTGACCTCAGAACCGAACTCTTCGTGAATCTTCTCAAGCGTCGTATCTGTGTCTTCAACAACATCATGCAGAAGCGCCGCGGCGATAGTAGTTGAATCCAGCCCCATTTCAACCAGGATGTCGGCCACACCAAGGGGATGATGGATAAATCCCTCTCCGGACTTCCTTTTTTGAGTATCGTGGAGTTGATTCGCTACATCAAACGCCCGGCGAACCAGCTTAATGTCCGCCTGGGAGTTGTAAGTCATTAGTCTATCAATTAGCGCGTCAATTTCATTTTCAGGCATGTCTATGCACCAGTGACAATTATAGTCGCTTTCTCCGACCCGTGAAAGACAGCTTGGTCACATCACCTGCTAACCATTTTTAAGGAACCATTGTCATAGCTCGTCTCTCAAACTGAAAGAATTCACTCTTAATTCTGCGTACTTTTTGCCAAGTTTTTGAATTATCAAGCTCCACCTTAGCTTCACTCATGACGACGACAAGCTTACCATCACTATTCTTAATGACCAGCTTCAGTTCCACCAAGATCTTTACTACCAAGAGCGCCAAATGGCGTGTGGCCGGCTCATATATGTCTGATTTCAGCTTGCGCCGACAAACACCGGCTGCTTCATCAGGATCGAATGGGCCCAGGTCGCGGAGCAATCTATATATCTCGGCAAGCCTCTGCCTGTCCGGACATAATGACTCCATGGTCCGCCTGGCCAGTACTAGATCATCCTTATCATAGAGTAAGTAAACAAGTCTTTTCCCGCCGCCGTTTGCATTGGTCGCACATAGTTCAACCATCGCCCCAGCCGTCAAAGGCGCTTGATAAATTATTAACCGTTGCTGGTTCTTGTCCATGTCAGGCGCTTGACAGGTGACAGTCACCTCTGCGCGAAGACGGGCACTGGTTTTTGTCAACCGCTTGGCGAGCAGAACACCTTCATGCTCATCGCGGACATAAATCGTAGTTGGCAAATCCTGGTCTAGCAGCCGATTCAAGATGGTGTCTTTGTCCTCAGCCCCACGCTTGTCAATAAACCCCACGCGCGCGGGATCAACAGTCCCTGATGGAAAGTCGGGAAGCAGGAAGCCGGATCCCGGGGTTGGTACTTGAATCGTGGTTTTTTTGTCTGATCCAACAGGTTGGGCCTGCGAAACCCGGACGTCAATTACTTTCATTTGCAGATCATTGCGACCGCCATAAGTATTGACGTTAAGATGAAAGACCAGATCTAGTGGTTGTCCCTCTTTTAGAAGCAGACTGTCAGAGTCGATCTTAAAAGCGACCGCCTCTCCGGCAAAACCATCTGTATGTAAGAAGCATTTCAAGTGCTCTTTCTTGGACCCGATCCTCTTGAGACCGTCTGTGTATGCATAGCTCAGGGACAGAGAAGGCTTCGGATTTCCAACACCAAACGGCTCGAGTTGGTCGATCTCTTGGGCAAGTCGACTACTCAATTCAGCAGGAACGGACTCAATGTCGATCGCCAGATATTCAATGAAGTCGGTCTCCTTAAGTCTGTCGGCAGCCGCCTTCTCAAAAGCGGCCCGGAACTTGTCAAAATCCTGCTCCCGCACGATTAAACCAGCCGCCGCCGAATGGCCGCCCCAACGCACAAGCAGCTCGCTGCAGTCCCCAAGGGCCTCATGAATATTAAATTTCGGGATTGAGCGAGCGGAACCGACATACAACCCGTCCTTTTTCGTAAACAAAATCGCGGGACGGAAATAGCGTTCAACCAGACGCGAGGCCACAATGCCTTTTACACCTTCGTGCCAATCGGCGGAAGCGAAAACTAAAGTATTCTTGTACCCTTCAGTCTCAACCATTTTTATAGCCTGAGACAACATCAGTTTCTCAACCTCTTGGCGTTCCCGATTTTGAGTGTCCAGCTGTCGAGCAAGATCTGTTGCTTCAATTATGTCGCGTGTGAGCAGCAGCTTCAAGGAGGCTTGTGCTGACGATAGCCGCCCGGACGCGTTAAGACGCGGCGCCAAACAAAAACTTATCTGACCAGCAGTCACCGGCCCGTTCTTCAAACCACATACGTCCATCAGTTTTCTGAGACCAACACGCCCGGTCTCCTTTAAAACTCTCAGTCCGTGATGAACAATAACACGATTCTCATCGATCAACGGCGCCATGTCGGCGACTGTTCCCAGTGCCGCTAAATCCAAGTACTCGAGCACAGACTCAGGGTTGTCAGTTTTTGATGTCAATACCTGGGCCAACTTAAAGACTAAACCAACACCGGCCAACTCCTTAAAAGGATAGTCACAACCGGGCTGGCGCGGATTGATGATCACGTCAGCGGCGGGTAATCGACTCGGGGGTCGATGGTGATCAACTACGATCACTTTCAGGCCCATATCTTTGGCCATCGCGATTTCATCGACCCCGCTGATCCCGCAGTCAACAGTTATCAATAAACGAATACCGTCAGACGCCAGATCTTTTACCACGCCGCTGTTCAATCCATAGCCATGATCGAACCGGTCCGGAATAAAGGGCACCACTTCGGCCCCCAATTCCTTTAAAACCGTCGTCAAAAGCGCTGTTGAAGTCAGTCCATCGACATCAAAATCGCCGAAGACACATATTTTTTCTTTCGATTTTATTGACGCCTGGATTAATTCTGAAGCCGGGGCTGTCCCGGTCAGCCTTGTCGGCTTATGAAGATTATCCAGATCGGGAGCGAGAAAAGCGTTTATCTTTTTTTTCTTCGTAAGACCTCTGGCCACCAGCAGTTTCGCGACGGACAGGGGCAGGTCTAGCGATCTGCTAATCCTGCGAGCCGTTTTTATGTCAGCCTCAACAAGGCGCCACTCTTTGGACACGTTTTCCCTCTATAAGCGCGGCCTGTGAGTTTTAGGCCGACCCACTATGGCCGTCTCGGGCGGCGCTTGTTTATTTCCTGCTCGTCAGTGAGATCCGTTTTCTCCCTTTTGGCCGCTCTTAGCTGTTGTTCTTTCTCCGCCAATTGCTGCTTGAGTCTTAGCAGTGAACTCAGACTTGCAACCACGCCCGCTATCGAACCCAAGAGCGCAGAGACTATTATGACAAGAGCCAGGGACACTTTGCTCGAGCCGATTATATAGTTGAAATCAACAACGTCTGCATTTGCCAGCGAGAAGATCACAACAACAACCATCAAACCCAGCGTTAATATCAAGCGCCACTGCATCTTTCCTCCCAGCCAAAAACGCCCACTGTAACCATCATAAAAGAGTAGCGGCGGGCGGGCAAGAGAAGAGTTAAACATTGAAAAAAACAGCCCGTTGCACTTTAATGCTCTTGTGGCCGTCTTTTAGCGAAGAGACGGCCCTTCGTAAAGGACACATTGATGGAAATAGGTCTTGTCGGATTACCGAATGTCGGGAAATCAACTCTTTTTAACGCTCTGACAAAAGCCGGCGCTCCCGCCGCTGATTACCCGTTTACAACAATTGAGCCGAATGTTGGCATGGTGACTATGCCGGATCAGCGATTTGAGCGATTCACAGAGCTTATTAAGCCCGCCAAAGTCGTCCCGGCCATTGTGCGCTTCGTCGATATCGCAGGGCTGGTTGAGGGAGCGAGTCAAGGCGAGGGGTTGGGTAACCAATTCTTAGGACATATCCGCGAAGTGGATGCGATTGCCCAGGTTGTGAAGTGTTTTGACATGAGTAAACCGACAGAGACCGATAAGACGAGCGGCGGGCGCGATATCGAAATTATAAATGTCGAGCTCGCCCTGGCTGATCTGGCCACTTGCGAGAAACGGGCCAAAAGTCTGGCTAAATCATCCAGGTCCGGCGATAAAGACTCGGTAAAGCTAGCCGGTGAGCTGGAGGAACTCATAGCACACCTGGGCGAAGGAAAACTGGCCCTTAATTATCAACATATCGGCGATTTCGCCGACCTGACTCTGCTGACAGCCAAACCAATGATCTTCGTCGCGAATATCGATGAGGACGCTCTGAGGACACGGAATTATGGCAAGGTCGAGGAGATCAGAGAATATGCGGACGCGCACAATTGCGATCTGGCCGTCATTAGTGCCCAAGTCGAAGCCGAGCTGGCGGAACTGAATGACGCGGATGCCGCCACCTTCCGTGAAGAACTTGGAATTGACACATCAAGCCTACATAAATTGGTCAAAGCAGCTTATCATACACTAGGCTTGATGAGCTTCTTCACTGGTTCAGAAACCGAATGCCGCGCTTGGACGATCAAGCAAGGCTCAACAGCGCGTGAGGCCGCCGGCACCATCCACACCGATTTTGCCAAAGGATTCATAAAGGCCGAGGTTATCAACTACAAACAATTTCTTGAGGACGGTTCGTTTAGCGCCGCTCGAGACAAGGGCCACTTGCGGTCAGAAGGCAAAGACTACCTAGCTCAAGACGGCGATATCATGCACTTCAAGTTTAACGTTTAAGAGAAAAAGCAGTCAGGTGCGAGACGTTCTCAATCAATAGCGCGGCTGCCATTAAGCGATTTGCCCTGAACCTTGAGTTCTAGATTCCTGCTGGAGTTTACACTCGCGTATGCGGGTGCAGGAATGACATGATCTCTTTGTCATTCCGTGCTTGACGCGGAATCCAGGTCGCTATTTTGAGCGTTCAGCCTTCTGAAGTCTTTTCCTGAGGCCTACATACTTGGGCTCGGTCTCTTTCCAGATAGCCAGAACCGGGCTGGCAATGAAAAGTGACGAATACGCTCCTGACACTAGACCCACAAGCAAAGCAAACGCAAAATCGTTCAGTGTCTCGCCCCCGAGAACCAGCAAACTAACGACCGGAATAATTGATGTCAAAGATGTGTTGATGGATCGACGCAGTGATTGGTTGACTGAATCATTGACCATCGCAGAATATGTTTTGAGCTTCAGGCCCGGCGTATTTTCCCGAACCCGGTCAAAAATGACGATCGTGTCGTAGAGTGAATATCCCAGAATAGTCAGAAACGCGGCCACAGTTGCCGTTGTAACTTCTCGTCCGACCAACGCGTAAAGACCCACGGCTACTATAATGTCATGAAACAGGGCCATAACCGCGACAGTACCCATCTTGAACTCAAACCGGACAGCTACAAAACCGAAGACGACGACTAGAGAAACCAACAACGCCACCAACGTGCCTGTCGTTAACCTCTCACCCCAACTTGCTCCCACTCCCTGAATATTAAAGTCTTTCGCTCCGATATCAGAAAGAGCGCTCTTAACTTTTTGCTGCTTCGCAATTGTTAGCTCAGCCGTTCGCAGATGAATTGATTTATTACCGGCTTTTTGGATAACACTGTCCCCAAGTCCGAGCGGTCTCACAACGCTCCGTACTTTGGCGACACTCACGTTTTTCTTGAATCTTGCTTCAAATAAGGTACCGCCTTTGAACTCAATGCCAAATGTCAAACCTTTGATTATCAGGGCCGCTACGCCAATAGCTATCACGACAGCCGAGACGGCAAACCAAGTGTTTCTCCGACCTACAAAGTCTACCCTCATGAAGCCGCCCTCCTGGTACCGATGAGCGCCGGGTTAGAAAACATCGGCAGACCTACTAGTTTCGCAAAAAGTGGCCGCGTAAAAAAGTAGACTGAGAAAAGGTCGCAGAAAATACCGATGCTCAAAGTTAAGGCAAAACCCCGGACCGGACCGGACCCAAAATATAAATATGAGAGGACAATGAGTGTGGCGGAAATGATCAACGTCGTGAGATCGCCGTCGACCATGGCACGAAAAGCGTGTTTGAAACCATTCTTCGCGGATACCCTGGGCTCGCGCCCTTGGCGAATTTCTTCATGAAAACGCTCGAAATAAACTATTATTGAATCCGCCGCTAGACCAATTGTTAATATGATGCCGGCAATACCCGGTAACGTCAGCGTCGCCCCTATCGCCGTCAGGAGCCCGCTAAAAATGACCCCGAATACCAGCAATGAAGCTACGGCAATCAAACCGAGCACTCGATACATGATAAGCATAAAGATAACCACGAGAAACATCCCGAACAGACCGGCATTGAGAGCGGCGCGTAATGAGTCTCGCCCTAATGTCGGGCCGACGGTCTGTTGTTGAACCACTTCTAGTTTTACCGGCAACGCGCCTGTGTTGAGAACTAGAGATAAGTCCTTGGCTTCGTCAATCGTAAACTTACCCGAGATCACGCCCCGACCTCCGTCAATTTTTGACTTGATAACCGGGGACGACACTACTTTTCCATCTAGAATAATCGCTAACTGCTCACCGACCAGACGCCCGGTTATTTCTCCAAACTTCTTGGTGCCGCTGGTTGTTAACGTAAAATCAACTTCAGGTATGCCCAAATCATCGGTGCCGACCCTGGCGCTTTGAATTGCTTTACCGGTCATCAGCGTCGGGCCCATCTGTCCTGTGTTCGGATTCGTGACTTCTTTGAATTCAAGGAAAGCTGTACTTCTTATTAACTTTAGAGCTTCATCCGGATCTTTAATTCCGGGCAATTGAACAATTATGTTGGGGCTGCCGATTTGCCTCTCAATTTGCGGTTCTGTAACACCTAGACCGTTGACTCTCTCTTCAACAATAAATTGAGCTTGGTTTATCTCGTTTTCAGTTGCCTTGCCGCCTTCATCCGACTTGGCGGATAGAACAACAAGCATTCCACCCTGCAAATCAAGCCCGAGTTTGACCGGTGTTATCCAGACCAAAAATAAAGCCCCAATAATCAAGGCCGCTACGACAAGTAATGCGATTGTGTCCTTCTGTTTCTGTGGCAACAGTCCCCCTTTACAGCAAGCGTGTGTTGTTAATCATTAGGCTGAACTTACAATCCAAGAATTCAGCCGCTCGCCGACACATTATCATACGTGATAGGAAGATTTCAAAGTATTCCATAACCTGACTCATCTTTGTGTCAATATCGATCTCGAGCGTTATCGTGCCCGCATCGCTGTCTGCCCTCAAAAACGAGCGCTCGGCGGCATAGTTAACACGGTCATGAATATCAAAATTAGACATGTCAGGATTGCTGACTCTGGAGCGATGCACGTCTGACTTATCGGCCAATATCAACGCGGCCCCGACGTCGCTGGCAGGCCATCCAGTCTCTTCCTCGTGATTGCCGATGGCGCCAAGCACGGTGGCGATTTCCTGAGTCATCAAACCCTTTGATTCCAGCACCGGCTTGACAATCAAGGCGCCGGAAACCCCATGAAATTTCCGGCTAATAGAGCAACCTATATCATGTAAATATCCGGCGATCGCCGCCAGTTCGGCCTGCCGATCGGGAAAACCCAGCTTCCGCATGATATTAGAGCCGATGTGAGCCACCAGATCGGCATGACGAAAACCGTGTTCTGTGTAGCCCAGAGCGCTCATCGCCAAAGCCCCTTGCTCAAGGTAGGCGATGAAAGTCGGGTCTTCCTTAATATCTGCGAATGTCGCAAGCTTTATCTGTTTCATCGAAGATCTCATTATACTAGCTGTTTGAATAACGCTCAAGACTCAGCGATTGGTTGCGGGTAGAAATAACTTTGCGCAGGTGCAAGTGGACGTGTACAAGGGGACATCTTTTCAGGTTTATGTTCTGGGAAGTAATAGAGAATTTAAACCTGACAAAGATATCCTTGATTACCATTGGCGAGAATGTCCTCACACCTATGAATCACAGATGCCTTAAGTATCTTTCTAAATTCTCTATTGCTTCCGAGAATTTAGAAAGATACTAAAGGCGTCCCCAAACCACAGTTTAATTCTGAGAACGCTAAGTTCTATCTCTTCCGAGAATTTTCACACCTGGTAAACACGGATGGCTCTAGTGTCTTTTTAAATTCTCTATCTCTTCCGAGAATTTTCACACCTGGTAAACACGGATGGCTCTAGTGTCTTTTTAAATTCTCTATCTCTTCCGAGAATTTAAAAAGACACTAGAGCCATCCCACCTAAAACTCTTCTCCAACACGATCACCGACTGCTTTACGCCCCAAAGTGATGGTGACGTCCGGCGCGATCTGTAATTCGACCGTATCCGTATCCAAGGACATGATAACTCCCTGAATACCGCCGACTGTTTCGATCCGGTCACCGACCCTGAGGCTGGCCACCAATGCCTGACGCTGTTTCAATCTGACCTGCTGAGGCCGGATGATTAACGCATAGAAGATAACAAAGAGAAATACGATCCACAAAAGCGACAAATATTGTCCCAAATTGCACCTCCAGTCTTAGTAAACAAGCTTTCGCTTCAAACTCACGAATACGTTCGCCGGCGCTCTCTTTCCGACCACACATATTTTAACCATTATTCCCCTCTCGCGCTAAGATATTATCAAGCCAGCCCTGAAATCGATCTTCTGAAACGGCCTGACGGGCCTCTCTGATCACATTTATAGTGAAAGCCAAGTTGTGGCACGTCATCAGACGAAGCGCGAGTATCTCGCCTACCATATAGAGGTGTCTGATATAGCCGCGCGAGTAGTTAGCGCAACAGTAACAACTGCAGTCACCGTCGATAGGTTGCTGGTCCTTTTCATATTTCTGATTGCGTATGTTGACGCGACCCCCCGTTGTAAAAGCTGTACCGTTTCGAGCGACTCTTGTCGGGAAAACGGAGTCGAACATGTCAACGCCTTGTCCGATCGCGATCGCAATCTCAACCACCGAGCCGACGCCCATCAAGTAACGCGGTTTTGAAGCCGGAAGCAGAGCAATCGTCCCCGAGATGACCTCAATCGCATCTCGAGCCGGCTCCCCGACAGATAGGCCTCCCAGTGCGTATCCCGAAAAATCCAGGTCTGTCAGCGCTTCGGCGCTGCGCTTGCGCAAATCCGCGTGAATACCGCCCTGCACTATGCCGAAGAGGGCTTGACTCTTTTTCGTATGCGCGGCCAAACACCGCCGAGCCCAAGCGGTTGTCAAATCAACGGCATCTGCGACGACTTGTCGATCGCTTGGATATGCCACGCAGTGATCAAGAGGCATAATTATATCGGCGCCCAATTTTTCCTGGACATCGATGGCCAGCTCCGGAGTGAAAAAGTGTTTTGAGCCGTCATGAGGCGCCCGAAACTCAACACCATCAGGATTAATCCGCATGATTGAACTTAGGCTGAATATCTGAAAACCACCGCTATCAGTCAGGATAGGCGCGTCCCAATGCATGAACTTATGTAAACCTCCGGCCTCTTCTATCAAATTGTGCCCTGGCCTTAAGTACAGGTGATAGGCGTTCGCCAGAATGATCTCGACTCCCAAATCAACTAGTTCCTCCGGCGTCATGGTCCGCACAGAAGCTCGAGTCCCGACCGGCATAAAGACTGGTGTATCAACAACCCCATGCGCTGTCGTCATCCGGCCCAAGCGCGCCTGTGTCTTTCTATCAGTTTTCAATAATTCAAACTTAAACTCTTTCACTTATGTCATCTCATTTCCGGCCGCCTTAACACCTCACAACAGGGCAAATATGACTGTTTCTAATCGACCACCAACATAGCGTCGCCAAAACTATAAAACCGGTACTCTCTTTGTTTGGCCTCTTCGTAAGCGGTCATAACCAAGTCGCGCCCGGCGAAAGCCGCCACCATCACCAATAGCGTGGATTTGGGCAAATGAAAATTAGTTAACATAATATCAACTGCTTTAAACTTGTAGCCGGGCTTAATAAACAGGTCCGTGCGACCCGTGGCCGCGCTAACGCGTCCGTCCCGATGAGACGCTGCCTCAAGAGCCCGGACCGTAGTCGTGCCGACAGCCACTATCCGAGAGCCGGATCGACGAGCCCCATTTATTTTCGCGGCCGCGTCGGCTGATATTTCATAGCTTTCCGAGTGCATCTTATGCGCTTCCACTTGTTCAGCATGGATGGGCCGGAATGTATCGAGACCGATGTCGAGCGTTATCCGGGCCATAGAGACACCAGCGGCGGTGACCTTATCTATAAACGTGGACGAGAAATGGAGACCGGCCGTAGGAGCAGCCACAGAACCCGGAGTCTTAGCGAACACAGTCTGATACCTTTGCGGCTGCTGGAGCTCGATATTAATATAGGGGGGCAAGGCTATCAGCCCGACTTCCTCCAAGGCCTCGGGAACCGGTCTGTCCGAAAAGAACTTGACTACCCTTTTGCCGGCTTCGCCGACTTCCATAATCCGGGCTGTCAGATTCTTGTCAAAAACTATCGTGGTCCCTTTGGGTAGCCGCCGGGCCGGTCGAGAAAGCGCTTCCCAAGTATCGGGTCCACGCTCTGTCAGCAACAATAGTTCCACTGCCGCCCCGGTCTCTTTATGACCTCGGAATCTGGCAGGACGCACTTTTGTCTCATTGACAACCAGGCTATCGCCTGCTTCCATGTAATCCAGTATGTCTTCAAACGCGCGGTGCTCGATCAAACCGGATCGGCGATGAACGACCATCAACTTTGACGACGAGCGCTTGGCCAAGGGCGTCTGAGCTATCAGCTCTAAAGGCAGAGTGTAATCGAAATCAGCGGTTTTAAGTTTCATCGTCGCCACAACCAAATGACGACATTTATCAAGATTGTCAGTATGACGCTGACAATAATGCTGGTGGCGATCGGCCAAAACACGCTGGTATTACCTCGCCGCAAAAGGACATCGACCGGTAACTTCAGAAAACCAATTTTGCCGAAAAGAATCAGTAGGCCACCGACTACAATGAGCACGGCGGCAAGACCGATTAGCGCTCGTCCCAGAGCTTCAAGACTCACTGCCGGGATCGCCTCCAGCCACATCTATCTTCAGCTTTTTGACTGTTTCGATATGACGTTCATTGTCGCTGAACAGACACCCGCAATACTTTTGACGATACATGCCGTGTGCCTTGGAAATCTCTACCGAACGGCGATAAGCGGGGCGAAAATCCCGGTACAGAAATCTTACGCCAACCCTGTCACCTATCTCCTGAGCCACGGTCTTCAAGTTGTCATGGAACTGCCAGGGACTTAACAGCAGTGTTGTGGTAAAAGCGTCAAAGTCGTTTTGCGCCGCCGTCAACGCCGTGCTCATTAAACGGAGACGATAGCATCTGCGACACCGGTCTTGCTTGTCGGTATGCCCGGCCACATTTTTGAAAAACTTAAGAATGTCATAGTCTCCGACCGTCAAGTCGACTGATTCAGAGCGACAGAAAACAGTCAGATACGCCAAGCGACGTCGATATTCTCCCACCGGTTGAATGTTCGGATTGAAATAAAGCGCGCCGATGCGATGGCCTGAAGCGGCCAGGGTCTCATGGACCGCCGTAAAACAAGGCCCGCAGCAAACATGAGTTAATACCCGCATATGTGGCTTTTCTCCCTTTTTCAATCCGGTCATCGTATGTCCTTTGCCCCGACAAAATAATCTAGGCCCGCGTCAGTCTATAACGGTCAGCCTCCCTCTGGTCTAACTGACTGGCCGGCGCTTAAGTTACAACCGCGCCTTGCCGAATCACCTTAAAAGGAGACTATATGCAAACATGCAAACCATAGACCAGATAGAAAAACGCCGACTCGAAATCCGCATTATCAACTATTTCCTCATTTATCTATTAGCCATGTCAATTTTCGGCATCTTTTTCTTCATCGATGTGATCAACGGTTTTTTCGGCGCCCTGCAATACAACATCATGCTCAGATTGTATTTTATCAGCTTTGTCTCGGCTGTGATTCTGTATTTGGCGCAGAAAGAAAAACAACAAACATCACTAACAAGAAAGCTTTGTATGGATATGGAGAAGACGTCAAAAGAATTGGCCAAAGAGGTGCGAAACAAAGAGTTCCTTAGCACTATCAGCTTCTTGATTTCAAATTTGCGCGATAATACGGTTCTCGAAAAGCTTTTTAATGTGACCCGCCAATTTTTTCAAACTGATGGCGGGGCCGTAATTCTGAGAGATGAAAATAGGAAATGGGCTGCGCCTCTTGTTACATTTCCCGAAAATGTTGACCCCGGATTGATCAACGACATTACCAAGCTGATCAGCAAAACCGGGCGGACATTAATACAACCGGAGCCGGGAACGGAAAATCATCAACCAATAAAGGGCGTAAAAAATCTGATTGCTGTGCCGCTTAGACTTGAAGGCCGGTTGTGGGGAGTGATCGCGCTCTGGTCTGATTCAAATATCACCCTGGAAAAAAGCGAACTCGAGGTTCTGGAAATTATCGCTTGTGAAGCCTCGAACTCCGCGCTGACAATCGAGATTTCAAGAGAAAGAAACGCGCTACTGCACGGACTGCTGGAGCTAGTCTCCAAGGCCGTCGACGAACAAGGCGGGGTTAAAAACCGCTCTAACAGGATAGCCGCGCAAGCGAAAGCTCTGGCCCAGGAGATGGACTTACCGAAAGCAACCGTTGAGGCTGTGGAGATGGCGGCCCGCCTGAAAGATGTGCACCATATCGTCGGTAATGGGAAAAAGAACGGCGATGGCGCAGGAAGGTCAGTCAAGATATTGAAATCTCTGAAGTTCCCGAGCCGGGTTACACAGGTCTTGGCCGCGAACGGTAGCTCGAAAAGATCCATTTGTACTGCATATTCTGTCGTCACGCTCTCCGAGGCCTATGTGAACTTAGCCTATCCGAGCAGGGGCCGCAGTCGCACGATCCCCTCGATCATCGCGAAGCTCGAAACCGACTCACATGATGAGAAAGCCCTTGACGCGTTGAAGCAATTAGTGATTAAAACGAACAATAACTAGTTCTCCACGTTCCCACGCGAAGAAACCTATTGTGTCTTGTTCGCCCCCAATAAACGTTTAAAAAGAGGTCAGCCAGGACATACGGAGCCTACAAATCTTTCTGATTGGGGGAACTTACTTTGAATATGAAAAGCACTTTCGCGAAGATCGTTCCGGATCCGCAAAGAGCCATGACTATGGGAACTATGGGTCGGGTCATGATGGTCATAGGCACGGCGTTAATCGGGGTTTTCTTCGTTGCCACCCTGGTCCTGTCTTCATGGAATTCGCAATACTGGGCGTTTGACAAGCAGACCCGCGACTCCGCAAAAGTTGGGGACACCTTCAGCAATAGTCTGGCAAAAAACGTCGCCCCAGTGGAAACCTGGCGCGACATCGAAATCTTACGGGCGTGGTCGGGAGGCGCTCAATTTCTCGGTATGGGGCTATTGCTTTTTGGTATTGGCATACAGTTGGCGTCTATTCTTGGAATGTTGGCAGCTCAAGCTAAGTTCATGACGGAAGAACTAGGACCAGATATCAAGTTAGCTCAAGAACACAAAAGGTCAGCGTAGAAATTCTTCTCGTAAAAATATTAAAACTCCCGCGACCGTTATCAATAATCACGGTTTCGGGAGTTTTTTGCTCTTCGCTCGTCAGCCGTCATAAACGACGGCTGGACCAAGAAATAAGGGAAAGCGCTCTCGCAGAAGAGACCTGACCTCAAAGCACAACTGACACCCGTCGGCATAACTCGAACGCGGACGCCAACCATATCGCCAGGCAAAACGAGCCAGCGCAGCCGGACCACCTTCGATCAGGTTTGAAATCAGTGGATTGCGTTTGGGCCGATAGCCATCGAAAATATTCTTTATCCTTTTTTCTTCCATACTTTCGCCTATCAAAAGACCTTGACAGAGATGAATCTCTCCCCCGGGCCCAATATGAACCCGGCTGGGATCCCTTAGGCTTTCACTACAATCTGTCAGTTGCTTCCAATCTTGGGTTTCATCAAGGTTGGCGGCTGAAGAACCGCGCCCGCGAGCCGCGACTCCTCCTGAGAGAACCGGGGCGGACGCTAAAGACGCTTCAATTCTCTGTACCTCGTCCTCAAGCCCGCTGTTGGCCGGATCACCGCGACAAACCATGACGTCCACATCAAGCCCGAGCGCTTGCGCCGCGTCAACCGCCATCTTCACCCTGTCGATAGGAACAAACTCCTCATGCCACGCGTCGGTGCTGATCGATAAAGACTTGAGACCGGCCGCGACCAAAGGTCGCAGTATTTCGCGAGCTTTTGACTGAGAAAAAGCCCAAAACCCATTGGTAAGAGCACCGACCCACAACCCTCTCTTGGTAGCAGAACCGATCACAAAACTCATCAGTTCCGGGTAGAGAAAAGGCTCTCCGCCTTCAATAAATAAATGGTCTATTGTCGCAATCTCAGAAGCTTCATCGACAACTTTTTGGGCCAATTCCTCGGTATAAACCTCTCCCCGATTAGGCGCGGCGTTGAGAAAACAATGACGGCAATGCGCGGTGCATTTGTATGTGAGCAGTAAATGAAGACCTTGCACATGCATATCTTTCACATTCCTTTAGCTCTTATTATAACTCATGAATAACGATACTACCAGGGAGAGCGCCGGAATGCGTGCTGATTTGTCATTCCGCGTTAAACGCGGAATCTCGAGTCCTGGATTCCTTCTTTCGCAGGAACCACATATACCTAAATAATCTCGTCAATCAAGCCTAAGTCCTTGGCTTCTTCGGCGGCCAACCAGACGTCCGCGCGCATATCCTGCTCGACCTTTTCAATTTCTTGATTTGACCCGTCAGCTATAATTCTCGCCAGTTGTGTATTGAGCCTCTCGTAGAAACCGAAGGTAGTTTTTAACTCGTCAAAACGCTGATAGCGGCCCGCTGAGATCTGATGTATCATAACCCAGCTTCCCCTGGTACAGAAACGGTAGCCCGGCTCCCCGGCGCAGAGTATAACAAGCGCCATAGAAAAAGCGTACCCGAGACAGAAAGTCATAACCGGAGATGTTATCGTGCGCATGGTCTCAATAATTGTAAGCCCGTCCAAAGCCGAGCCCCCGCTCGATGATATCTTAATGATGATCGGCTCACCTGGGTCCTTAGCTTCGAACTCGAGCATCTTTCTTACAACATCTCTGGACTTATCAGCTTCGATCTCGCCTGAATAAAGGATAGTTCGAAGATCATCAAGTGTTCGGTGTTTCTCAGCTTCCTCAAAAGTTTTCCAACGATCAAATGCTGTCGCTTCTTCATGCGTCAGCTGGCGACCGGATGAATCCGTTGCCCTCTGCTCGTTGTTGGGTGCCCCGCGATTATCCGACGAGTGCGCTTCAAATTGTTCGGCCGGCATAAAACCTCCTCATAGCAGGTTTTACCCATTGAGGCCGTTTAATTGTTGCTTTGAGGGGTTTATCTCCCCTTCATTGCGAGCGGGAGACCGGCCGTCATTAGAATCACTTCATCCGCGGCGGCCGCGATCACTTGATTACACCGGCCCGTCAAGTCCCTGAAGACTCGGGCCGCCTGGTTTTCCGGCACGATACCCATTCCCACTTCGTTTGTGACGAAAATCTGTGTCGCCGCGCCGTGGCGTGACTCCAGTAGCATATCTTGACATCTACCTGCGATCTCCTTTTCACTGAAACTGTGTCCGCTTGCCGCCGCTTCAAGCATTAGGTTGTGAATCCACAAGGTGAGACAGTCAACAACAACGACATCATATTCGCCACTGCGTACAATCGCCCCGGTCAGATCAAGTGTTTCCTCTATCACGTCCCACCCCTCACGGCGCCTTTCCTCGCGGTGTTCATCGATACGCTTTCTCATCTCTTCATCAACAATTGGGGCCGTTGCGACGTAGAGTTTGCGACCGCCATCAGACACAGCCAAGCTCCGGGCGTAGTTGCTCTTGCCGCTCCGGCAACCTCCGGTAACTAAAATCCTTCTGTTTTTATTTAATTGTTGTCGTTTTTTTGTCACGGTAGCCTTTTATAACCGCGCCCCTGAACTCGCTAAGGGGCGATTTCTTTAATGGGCACACAGAACATCGACCACTTTGGATTGCCGACTCCAAAACTCGCTACGTCACCAGTTTCCAGATCGACAGTGACCTTGGCGATATCTTCCTTTTGAGCTCTTTGACCGTTCCAGACGGCCGTGTAGTATCCCCGCTTTGGCCAGTTGAAGTCGGGCTGTTTGGAACGAAAGCGATATCCTTGGAACAGATGTTTTTGCTTCACCCATTTCAGGGCGATAGATCTAGCGTCTTTGAAGCTAAACTTAAGATTCTTATCCTTAGTCATAATCGGCTGGAAGCTAGCGTATTGAACACGACCAGTCTCGGCTTCCACTAGAAAATATCCAGACCCATCGACCTTTTTTACTTCATAAGCCGATCCTGATGGGAATTTTGTCAAAGCCAGAATCTTGAGATTCACAGCGCCTTGATAGAGCTTCGCAACACTCTGAAAAACTTCTTTCTCATCTGAAAAATGATTAGGACTGGTTGCGCCGGATCCGATGAATCCGGCCGCGATCACAGACAGGAAGAGAACCAGGGCTAAAACAAAACGGCGCCCCCAACTCTCCAGTCTCACTTGGACTTCTTCTTGCCTTTTTTCGCGGACCGGACAACAAGCCAACCCAGCACGGGGAGACCAAAAACAGCGGCGGCGATTATCGCCATGGTCGAGTCATCTGCCGGTTGCTCAATTGGTTTGTAGCCTGGACTTCCCGGCTCGACCGGCGCCTGGTCGCTCTGTCCGCCATCCATCCCGGGCATATCAGTCATGTCCTCTGCCATTACTGCCATCGGCAGAGAAAATATAAAAACTATCAGAAACATCATGATCAGCAAGTTCTTGGATATTTTTCTCATATTCATAGTGGCTCCAATTTTACCATAGGTTTTACGATTTATGACCTCAGTTTTTCCGGTTCCTTATTCCCAGCGCCAGAGCTTCACGCTTATCGCGAAGAATACGACAGTGGTGGCGGCCAACACCCCAAGTTCAAATTTGATCGCGCTGAGCGGTTCCGCTTTTATCATGACGTCACGCATCGCGTCCGCCAGATACTTAAGCGGTAACGCTTTTATTACCGGCCTAATCCATGCGGGCGCCGTCTCCACCGGGAAGAAAACTCCCCCGAGAAACATCATCGGCATAGTAACAATATTGCTGATTGTGTCAGAAATTTCTCGATTTTTTGCAAAGCTGGCCACCGCGAAAGCGATTGTGACAAATGTAAGAGAACCAATAATTACAACGACAAGAAGTGCGAAGTAACTGCCGAGTACATTAACATCAAAGAAGGCCCAGGCCGCGCCGACCAACAAAATGGCCCTCAGTATCGAGAACACCAGCTGATTAGTGATCTGAGCGGCTAGAAACATCGTCAGTGGCTGCGGCGTCACTTTCAACCTGCGTAATATACCGCGCTCACGATAGTTGACGATTGTGCCGCCCAACCCAAACATGGCCGAGTTCATCAAGGTCATGGCAATTATGCCCGGTACCAGAAAATCAATGTAGCGAAGATTCGCGAGCCTGACGCTGTGACTTTCCAGACCTAAAAGCACAGGCGCGTGGCTGAACGACCGGTCGACTGACCCAAGCACATTGGCAACTGCGCCCCTGACAACCTGAGAGACGAAAGTGGCTGAGGGATCGTAATATAAGGCTATCTTGGCTTTCTCAATTTTGGCGGATGCCTTTGGGGTCTTTACCGGCCGTTTTTCTGCTGACTCTCCGGGCGGAGAAGCATTATTGACTGCCCTGCGCAGATCTTCAGAGAAACTAACCGGCAAAACAACGACACCATCAAGCTCGCCCGCTTTCAGCCGCTTCTTGGCTTTTTTCAGATTGCCTTCTTCATACACCTTGATTATCTTGGCCTTCTTGAAACCGTTGCTAATCTTTTTTGACTCGACGCTTTTGTTTAGATCAACAATTCCCAGCTTCGGCTTCGTCTGACCTCCACTGAAAACGATGCCAAAAAGACCCATGAGTATAAGCGGAAAAAGAAACAACCAAAACAACGCCTGCTTATTGCGCACGGTCATCTTAAAATTCGCGGCCAGCAAGTCAAGATACTGTCTCAATCTCTCAGCCCCTTACCGGTATAGCTGAGAAAAACATCTTCAAGATTAGCGCCGGAAACCTGGAGGTTTTCAACCTTATAGTCTTCCTTTTTAGCCATATCAAAAAGCCCGATTATCGAGGTCTGAACATCTTTTGTGTACAGCACATATTGGCCGCCCGGCCTCGTTACTTCAGTCGCGCCTGTTGAGGCTTTGATGTCGGCCTCTGAGATTTCTTGCCGAGCTTGAAAGCTGATTTTCACTTCCGCCCCCAACCCATCGATCAGTTTCTTAGGCGTGTTGATATCAATAATGCGCCCGGAGTCCATAATTGCAACACGACCGCAAAGGACCTCCGCTTCTTCCATATAATGAGTCGTCAAAACGATCGTTTTGCCCGCCCCGTTAATTTCCCGGATAACATCCCAGAGGCGACGGCGAGCTTGCGGATCAAGCCCGGTTGTTGGTTCGTCCAGGAAAACAACTTCCGGATCATTGACCAGGGCCAAAGCGACAGAGAGTCGCTGTTGCTGACCACCGGAGAGCTCGTTGACTCGCGCTTTTTCTTTTTCCATTAGGCTGACGGCATTTAAGAGCTCATCTATCTTTTCATCCGTCAAAACGCGTTTGTAAAATGATCCAAACAAAGCCAGCATCTCGCGAACAGTTAAATAATCGAAGAGAGCCGTTTTTTGAAGCTGTACACCGATCAACTCCTTTGTGGCGCCGGGGTTCGGCCAGACAGGAATTGTTTTTATCGTGATCTCTCCGGAATCCGGTTCCCGCAAGCCTTCGATCATCTCCAGTGTCGTCGTCTTTCCCGCCCCATTGGGACCGAGAATGCCGAAGACCTCGCCGGCTGCTACTTGAAACGAGACATCATCAACAGCCTTTAAGTCACCGTATGCTTTATTTAGGTTCCTGACTTTTATCGTGTTCAAGAATGAACCCTCCAAAAAACTCAAAGATTTATTATAGCTCAATAAACCATAACCGCTACCACGGATTAGTGAGCGCCCATTCTTAAGTAACTGTGCAGATAGAGAAGCTTTTTGTAGCAACTTCGAGCAACGTGAGCCGGAACTGAACAAAGCCGTGGCGGCAAATTTGCTGTTTGAGCCGTACCGGGGACATTCTTACAAATTATTTGGGCAAGCTTAGCTTGCCAATTAGGTTTAAAGAGTGTCCCCACCTCACTTATCAAATCGGCGAGCTTAGCTCGCCAACATAGGTGCGGTCGCCCCGCGGAATGAGGTGTAGGCCACAGTCACTCAGTGGAGCAGAGAAAAGGCTCTCAATCTGCATAACTAGAGAGATTTTTTGTAGCGACTTCGAACAACGTAAGCCGAAACTGAAAAAAGCGGCAGCGGCAAATTTACTGTACTTATTCGTTTTTTAAAAAAGCGGTTTTTGAGGGGATTCGTCGAGGACGCCGGTCAAATTTAGATGTTCACAGGCCCTCTCCGTTGCGACACGCCCGCGCGGTGTCCGGCGCAAGAATCCGAGCTGAACGAGGTATGGCTCATAGACATCTTCTATCGTACCCGGCTCCTCTCCCAAGGCCACAGCCAGTGTATTGAGTCCTACGGGGGCACCTTCGAACTTCTTAATAAGTGTTGTTAGCAACCTTTGGTCAAGTTTATCCAACCCGACTTCATCGACTTCAAAAAGATTCAAAGCGCGTGACGCCAAATCACAAGATATCGAACCATCGGCCTCTATTTCAACATAGTCCCGGACCCTCTTTAGCAGGCGGTTGGCTATGCGTGGTGTGCCCCGCGACCGACGGGCGATCTCTTTGGCGCCCTCGGATTCAACGTCCACTTCGATAAGCTTGGCAGAGCGAACAACAATCTCGGCTAGCTCCTCTGTCGTGTAGTAATCCAATCGGCAATTGATTCCGAATCGGTCTCGAAGCGGTGAAGTTATCAGCCCTGTCCGGGTTGTCGCCCCCACAAGTGTAAACGGTGGTACATCGAGCCGAAGTGACCGCGCGCTGGGCCCTTTGCCAATAACTATATCAAGTTCAAAATCTTCCAATGCCGGATAAAGAATTTCTTCAACAACCCGGCTCAACCTATGAATTTCATCAATGAAGAGCACATCATGCGGATCAAGATTTGTCAGGATAGCCGCCAGATCCCCGGCGCGTTCCAGAGCCGGCCCTGAAGTCGTCTTTAGGCTAACACTGAGTTCGGCGGCGACAATGTAAGCCAGTGTCGTTTTGCCCAGACCCGGCGGGCCGCACAAAAGGACATGGTCCAGAACCTCGCCTCGCGCCCGGGCCGCTCTAATAAAAATGGAAAGATTTTCTTTAATCTGGTCCTGACCGATAAACTCAGATAATCCTTTTGGTCGTAGGCTTCTGTCCAGCTCAACATCATCTTCGCTGACCTGAGGTGTGAGTATTCGTTCTTCCAAATCTGCACTGACTTCGTCCTCAATCATCTGACATCTTAGACCTTCGCTAAACGTTTGAGCGCAAACTTAATATACCAATCGACGCTTTTTCCTTCAGCAACGCCCGCTAACGCTTGGGACGCCTCGAAAGCCTGATAGCCTAAGCCCATCAGAGCTTGCTGCGCCTGGGCAAACGGCGATGTCGATGCCCCGGCATCAACTGTCGCATCTGTCCCCAACGTGTCTTTTAGTTCGAGAATCAAGCGTTGTGCGGTTTTCTTACCAACGCCCGGGGTCCCTGATATCAACGTGTTGTCTTCTGTGACTATCGCCTGCATCAACTGCTCTGCCGTTAGGTGTGAGAGAAGATTTAGCGCCACTCTAGGACCGACATTGCTAACACTGATTAACTGCACAAACAGGCCTTTCTTGGATTCATCCTCAAAACCATATAGATTCATCGAGTCATCCTTTACCTGTAAATATGTGTAGGCCGTGACTTGACTGCCGAGTGACGGCAATGAAGCGATATCAGGGCTCGGCATCATCAATTGGTAACCCACGCCGCCGGTCTCAATAATGACCGTCTTGCTTCCTTTTCTGACCAAACTACCTCTGAGCGTCGCAATCATCTAACGCCACGCCCCAGGCTCTGCCTGCTCATGCCGACGTCTTTGGAAGTTTTCCCGACCAATTTTCGACTGTGGGCATGACATATCGCGATAGCCAGGGCATCCGCCGCGTCATCGGACTTGGGTATTTCCTTGAGCGAGAGAATCGCCTTCACCATATACTGTACCTGAGACTTGTCGGCTCCACCATACCCAGCAACAGCTTGCTTGACTTGTGAGGGAGTGTATTCGCTAACATCACAGCCTGCGAGGGCTGCCGCCAACAAGCTAACTCCGCGCGCTTGACCGACCGCCAGAGCTGTCCTTGTGTTTTTGCTGAAAAACAACTGCTCGATCGCGACTTCGGGTTGTTTAAATAAACTGAAGAGCGAGCGTAAATCCTCATGAAGCATTTTCAAACGATCGTGAGCAGACCTGCCGGCCGGAGTGGAAATAACACCGTATCGCAGAAGTTTCATTTTAGACCCTGTGAGGAGAATCGCCCCGAAGCCGGTTGACGCCGTACCTGGATCTATCCCTAGAATGACCATTTTTACCCCTCTCGGCAAAATGAAGAAGACCCACAAATATACGAACGTATGTACTGTATCACAGCTAACGCCATGTGTCTAACGGATTGGGGAAAGTCCGGATGTTCTTAGCTTGGGGAATCAAGATCTCCGGAGGCAAGTGCTTCCATGACGTCATCGGATATGTCAAAATTCGAATATACTTCTTGGACATCGTCGCAGTCCTCAAGGGCCTCAATAAATCTGAAAACTCCCTTGGCGTCACCCTGAGACAACGCTTGCGTTGATTTAGGCAACATCGTCAGGTCAGCTGACGAGAATGGCATCCCTTTTTCCTCCAGAACCTTGCGAACATCACCCAGCTCAACAGGGTCGGTCTTGATCTCATAGTGATCGTCTTCCGTGTTCATATCCTCTGCTCCGGCTTCAAGAGCTGCTTCCAACACAGCCTCCTCGTCCCCCGCTGTTTTTGGAACCAAAATCACACCTTTTCGCTCAAACATCCAGGCCACGGAACCAGAAGACCCTAATTTACAGTTGTACTTTGTGAATATCCGCCTCATTTCGGCTGCGGCCCGATTGCGATTATCAGTCATGACCTCAATCAACATCGCCACGCCGGCCGGCCCATATCCTTCGTATGAAATCTGCTCGTATTGGACGCCTTCAATCTCACCGGTTCCACGCTTGATCGCTCGATCAATATTATCCGCCGGCATATTCTGAGCTTTTGCTTTCTCGATGGCATTGCCAAGCGCGGCATTCATCTCCGGATTCCCTCCGCCATCTCGTGCGGCCACTGTAATCAGGCGCGATAGTCTGGAAAAGATACGACCTCTCTTAGCGTCTTCTTTGCCTTTCTTGTGTTTGATTGATGACCATTTTGAATGGCCTGACATAACTCAACCTCCCCGCTGAACTTAGCTGACGGCTTCCAAACCGACTATAAACCTGTTCCACTGATTCTTTGCGCGGGCGCGATCTCACGTTCTCGCGTCCACTTTTTCACTTTTTTCAGGAAATACTGGTGCATTCTCAAGTCGTCCGTAAGCTCAGGATGGAACGCGCTCACCAAATAAGACCCTTGCTCCGCCAGGACCGCCTTGTCCTGATATCGCGCCAAGACACTGACTCCCGCGCCGGCTCTGTCGATCCAGGGTGCCCTAATAAACACTCCGCGATAAGCGCTCGGGTTAAACTTTTTGACCATGATATCAGCCTCAAAACTATCAACCTGACGGCCGAAAGCATTGCGTTTCGCGCTTATATCCATGAGCCCCAAAAGATTCCAACTATCTTCATCAGCCTCGGCCGCCATCATAATCAAGCCCGCGCAAGTCCCAAAAATTGGCATACCGTCAAGAGCGCATCGCCTGATCTCTTCGAGTAGGCCTGAACCTGAAATAAGCTTGCCAATGGTCGTACTTTCTCCACCTGGAAGAATAAAACCGTCTAGCGCCGCCATATCCTGACTGTGCTTAACCGGAACAGAAATGGCGCCGCATCTCTCAATGGCCCGTTGATGTTCACGGACAGCGCCTTGGAGCGCCAGAACACCAATCGTCGGCGCGCCAATGCTATTGGCGGCCATTGATGCCTAAGTTAAAACACGAAAACATACTCTACCAGCCTCTATTCTGGATGAGATCTTCTTTCTGGATGTCTCTGATCTCCAGGCCCGCCATGGACTGGCCTAAATCTTTCGACACACCGGCTAAAATCTTGGGATCATTGAAATGCGTTGTCGCTTGAACAATCGCTTTGGCCATTGAGGCCGGATCCTCAGATTTAAATATTCCTGAACCGACAAAGACGCCGTCGGCTCCGAGTTGCATCATTAGCGCCGCATCAGCGGGTGTCGCCACTCCTCCGGCGGAAAAATTAACGACCGGCAAAGAACCACTTTTAGCAACTTCGGCTACCAGCTCAAACGGGGCGCGCAGCTCCTTGGCAGCCGCCGGCAGTTCCTCATCACGGCACCCTTTCAGCTGCATAATCTGGGTGCTGATGGTGCGTATATGCCGAACAGCCTCAACAACGTTGCCGGTACCGGCCTCACCTTTTGTCCGGATCATGGCCGCGCCTTCGCTGATCCTCCTTAGAGCCTCTCCCAGATTTACGCACCCGCATACAAACGGAACAGTAAATTTTGATTTATCAATATGATGACTCTCGTCAGCCGGAGTGAGCACTTCACTTTCGTCAATATAATCCACGCCCAATGACTCTAGTATCTGGGCTTCGACAAAATGACCGATCCTTGCTTTGGCCATTACGGGAATCGCGACCGCCTTAATGATGCGTTCGATAATCGATGGGTCAGCCATCCTGGCCACTCCACCCATCGCTCTAATATCAGCCGGCACACGTTCAAGCGCCATGACAGACACCGCACCTGCTTCTTCGGCTATTTTGGCTTGCTCGGGCGTTGTCACATCCATGATAACACCGCCCTTTAGCATCTGCGCCAAACCGGACTTGACTTTAAGTGTGCCTCTTTCCGACAAATCGACCCCCCGCATAGATCCGACCAAAGTTGCAACCGTTGTCTAAAATACCCTGTTAATTACGGCGAAAACGCTAAACAATATCATACAAGATTCAGATATGACCTGCAATCTGGGTAAGCTTGCAAAGCTTCCTTATGCGCTTAGCAAGGACAATGAAAAACAGGCGGCTCATACTTAATTATAAGCTAATATTGATCAGCTTTGTTGCTATTTTAGCTCTAATTACTTTTAGTACCCTGTTAGTAAAAAGAGTGCAAGAAAACACGGAGCGGCGTTCAACAGCAGTTGTTCTACAAAATGAACTGGCGTATTCGATTTCATCGATCAGGGCTGATGTCGCCGAATCGCTCTTGCCGGTTCACTCGTATGTGATCTCGCCGGATCCGCGGCATCAAAAGAAGTTTAATTAGTTAAGCTGGAAGATTGAGAGAAATCTCTCAAAGCTGGCGGCCTCGAGGCATTTTGAGGAGATCGATCGGCGCCTAGCACAAGAAGCTATCGATCAATTCAAACAGCTCACGCAGGTTCAAAAAACGATTTTCGAACTTCAAGAAAAAGATATCTCTGAGCTCGGCCCGGCCCAAATCACAGAGCTGGACAGATACCAGGACTCGCTTCTGATCAAACTGCATAAACTTAACGATCTGGAACAGGCGGAACTGGCCGACTTTCTCTCGATTGAACAGACAACAAACCGTCGATCGGTATTTTTGATATCTTTAGCCGCTGTGATGACGCTAGTCGGTGCCTTAGTGATCGGGTATATAGGTAACCGGATGTAGCGTCCCACAATTCTTTGGCTGGGGGCTTAGTCTTGGCACCCGGGGCAAAAAGTAGTACCACGCGACGCAATCCGCTCTTTGCGCAATATTGTTCCACACCGAAAACAGTCTTTGTCGGCCCGGCCATAGACCTGAAGCTCCTCAAAATACTTTCCCGGCCGGCCTTTCGCGTCGACATAACGATCAAAGGTGGTTCCGCGCATTTTTATGGCTTGATTAAGCACGGAC
>SDBV01000315.1_pt1 | contig 68283 bp, 55 predicted proteins | sample 2277081 | NCBI WGS metagenome assembly SDBV01 (sample SAMN10402039, study PRJNA504765) | marine sediment metagenome | isolation source: marine sediment core GS10_PC15, 223 cmbsf | place: Arctic Ocean: Southern Knipovich Ridge | collected 2010
ACGAAGTCGCCGAGCTAACCCGCAAGGGAGGCAAGCGCCGAATCGAAACTCCGCGATTGGGACTAAGTCGTAACAAGGTAGCCGTAGGGGAACCTGCGGCTGGATCACCTCCTTTCTAAGGATTCTTAGAACTCTTGGGCCATCGCGTCCAAGAGAAAAAAGATTGTGGAGACAGTCCTTCAACCGGATATTGAGGTCCGCTCACTACCGTCAAAGACAAACCAAGGCCCGGCCGGGCAATTGTTCGGCCGGGCCTCTTTTTGCGCGCCAGGGGACAGGGATCAGGGGACAGGGATCAGGGGACAGGGATCAGGGGACAGGGATCAGGGGACAGGGATCAGGGGACAGGGATCAGGGGACAGGGATCAGGGGACAGCGGAGAAGGGTCACGCGAGACGAAACCGCTTGCGGCTTCGCAACCTCGAACTACGTCATCGTGCGGCCCGGCTAGCCGTAACTCGAGTTAACGCCGCATTGGTAAAGGTGGCATGCCGGCTTAATCAAGGTGCGGCCGGGAAAAAGAGGACGGGGGGCTTTTTCCCACAGAGACGACGGAAGCACGAACACGGTCGGCGGGAAAAAGCGCCCCGTCCCCTTTTTCCCGCCTGACCCGTCCGTGGTGGGTGGCGACCGCTTTGGGCCGTGCCGCTTGACGTGGGCCCCACGGCGGTGGAGAATGGATACTTCCAAAGTGCGTCGTCTGTGATCATGCGTGGTTGTCCCGAAACCGAGGGTGCAGCGGCCCCATGTCCGAGGCGTTCGATCCCTACTACCAATGGCTCGGCATCTCGCTGGCCGGCAGCCGGCCGACCATTTGCCAGTTGTTGCTGGGGACAATGGTGTTCGAGTCGGACTGGCCGCCACTCGGCAATCACATCGGGCGGCTTGGTGGCCGTTTCGTCCCGAAATACGAACGTTTGATGACATGCGCCGGTAGAAAGTTTTCCGGCTACATTCAGATGTCACGACCGGCCATCTCGGATCTCACGCATGTGCTGCTGGCCAAGGGCGACTGCCGACCGCCTAAGCGCGGAAACGGTTACGTCGTCAGAGCACGAAGCGAAGTAGTGGAAGCTGAACTGCTCGCGGTTGACAAACAGATGGCACGCTTTGTCCAACAGAGTGCTGTCCTCGCGAACCTGGGCCAACCCAGCCATCGCCTGGACGAGTAGGTGGCCGCCACCCAGCGCCCTACTTCGCCCATGCAGGTGAGCGATGGCCTGATTGAATGCCGCAGTGGCTGCTCCCATGTCACCTTGATCCAATGCCGTGCGGCCCAGGCTGCAAAGACAAACGCCGCGTAGGGTATCGCGATACATGTGGTCCGATTTCTCGACTGCATCCAAGCCGCGCATGCAGTAACGTCGTGCGTCTTCGAGTCTCCCCGTGCGTCGCAGCATTTCGCCGAGCACGCCTTCGATGCCTGCTGTGGGAGCTTCGTTGCCTTGCTGTTCTAATGCTGCGGCTCGTTCCAGACACCATATGGCGGAGTGCTCGTTGCCTAGCTCGAGGTGCGTCCAACCCAGTGCGACCCACGTCCAGCCATAATTCGGATTGAGTTTTGCCGCGTCCTGAAACTGCTTGACCGCGTCGCAGAATCTTCTAGTGGATAACAGAATGCAGCCCGCAAAGTAGGCAGCGAAGTACGTCGCTTCCTGTGAATCGGAACCGTCAGACATCGCCAGCGTTACCTCTTGCAGCGCTTCGTCCATGCGTTCTTGGCGCCAGCGCACATAGCCAAGCCAAGTCCGCGCCTCAGACATCGTAGGATCGGCTGCGATTGCCCGCTCAGCATACTGAGACGCCAACTCCAACTCGTCCGACTCGGTCGAAAAGGTGAACCGCAGGGCGTGCAGAGTAGCCAAACCGCAGAGTGTCGGTGCATGTGCGGGATCGTGCCGGATCGCTTGCTCATAGTATGCGTGAGCCTGCTGAAACGTTCCTTTTTCCAGTCGGTGCCACAAACGACGGCCTCGGGCGTAGCATTCATAAGCATCAAGATTCGGCGCGGCCGTTGTGGAGGCGGCTTCGCCGCCGTTGGGGTGAGGCTTTTGATCTAGCCAAGCGGTGACTGAAGCCGCGAGTTGATCTTGCATCTGGAAGATATGCTCGAACGGCCCTTTCAGCTTCACGGAAACCCTCACGCCACCCGTCGCCACGTCGACCAGTCGAGCAAAGATACGAAGTTCGGTCACTGTCTTTTCGAAGGTCCCGGACACGATCATTCGGCATCCCAACAAGAACCCGATAGCCCGGTCCACAGCGGTAGCCTCGTCGCAAGCCACTGGATCAACTAGCGCGAACTGCTCTTCGTCCTGCCTTCGAGGTGAGTCGAGCGATGCACGCGTTGCAGATAGTACCGTCTCGCGTGGCACGACCTGCAGGCCGGGAAGTTTCGCGAGTGTGGTGGACAGACTTTCGGCAATTCCGCTGCCAATCCAGTTGGTGTCAGGTCCCCCGGATAGATGGGAGAAGTCGATTACGGCGACCGTGTTGGGCAGAGCTGCTATCGCGTGAGACGACCCCACGCTGCGCAGGTCGGTGAGAAAGTTGGCAGCGCTGCCGTAGCGACGAGAAAGATCGTGGCTAAGTGCCGTTTCTAGGATAGCCTCTAGGTCCTTGGGAATCTGCGCCCCGTCAGTAGGCGGGACGTGCTTGGTTAGGATGGCAACCAGACGCTCCGCCGGAGTCTTGCCAGGAAATGCAGGCCTGCCGACGAGTGCCTCGTAGAGGACCGCGCCCACAGCGAAGATATCGGAACGAGCGTCGAGCGGCTCACCGCGTAGCTGTTCGGGGGAAATATAGCCGGCAGTGCCAACGACCTCTGCCTCGGTCGCTAGTGTTTCGTGAGGCTGCTCGGCCTCTGGCGCGGCAAGCAGAGATTTGGCCAGGCCAAAGTCCAGCAGTTTGGCCGTACCGATGCCAGTCAGCATGATGTTCTCAGGCTTGATGTCGCGATGCAAGAGTTCCGCGGCGTGGGCGTGGGTGAGCGCCTCCAGCACACAGGCGATTGCAGCCACCCCCTCTTGCCACGGCAGAGGGCCGCGCCGAAGCCGAGCGCGTAGTGTTTCGCCTTGAACGTACTCCATGGCAATGAATGTTTCTCCAGCGGCAACCCCTGACTCGTAGAACGTGGCGACCGCCGGGTGTTGCAAGCGCGCGCTGGCGTCGGCCTCGGCAAGCAGTCTCGACCGCAGTGGCGGCGAGTATCCGCGGGGGAGGACCTTCAATGCGGCGAATCGGCCCAGTGCGATGTCCCGTGCAAGGTACACCTCGCCCATGGCACCGGCCCCCAGATGACGCTCGATCAGATAATGCGAGATCGTCCTGCCGAGCCGCGATCGAGACGCCGAATCGGCAGAATGTATCGCTCGATGAACCTCCAGAAGGTACCCCAGTTCGGCTGCGAACTTGGGAAACCGCCGCCGATACTCTTGCGTTGTCGTGGCTTCACCGACTTCTTCGCGCAGGAGCATCTCCTGGTAGATCAGGTCCAGTAGACCTTCAGTGTCGTTGGCCAGCGTCGAGTCCTTCTCAAGGTAGGACTCCACAAGAACACGTTTGCCGCTGCGCCATTTCTGGCGCTGATCGCGGCGGAGCTGCTCAAACGGTCCCAGGGAGCGAAACGTCAGCCCGTTTGTCTCTGCGTTGTCTGGCTCGGTCGGGTTCACGTTAGGCAATACTATAAACCAGAATTGAGCGTTAAAGGCCTGGAAAGAATCCCTCAGAACGTGTTCGTTTCCTCGCCCTTTTCACGATTATAACAGGGGAGGGGCTTCACGTCGCATGCCGCGAAACGAGTTGGCGAGGTGATCCCGAGTTTCACTATTACATCCTTCGGGGGGGATGAATCATGGGATGCGCGATTGCTGCGGCATTTCCTACAATCACTCTGCTTTCGTGACAGGAGAACCGCAATGGCTCGACTTGCAAGCACAATATATGTCGTGCTGCTGACCGCGCATGTTTTTGCGACAGTGGCTCACGCCGACCTAATACCCGGTCTCCTCAATGATTTTGAGGATGGAGGGGTAGGAGGCTGGGGGGGGGCACAGTCATGAACATCGCGACTGGCGGACCGAATGGTGCCGGTGACAACTTCTTGAAGCTCGAGAATGGAAGCATCGGTAAATTCGCGATGCGCAATACCGGCACGTCCTTCTCCGGAACCATCAGCCCCTCGGTGCCTGCGATTACGGTCGATATGATGAGACCCGATTCAGACACAGGGAACGCATCTATACGGCTGGTGTTGTTCGGTCCTGGTGCTATGCACAATGCTGATCGATGGACGTCGACGAACCCCGTAACTGTACCTCCCGACGGTGTCTGGACGAACTATTCGTTCTCGATACTCCAGTCTGACCTAACCCACGTCTTGGACCAAGGCGGAACTTTTGCCGAGCTAACGAGCGATCTCGATCGAATCATGTTCCGACACGATCCCGGTCTTCCAAGCTCCGCAGGCACTTCGTTAAGCGGGTCAGTAGGGTTTGACAACACTATTGCCACTCCGGCGGCGCTTGGCGTCGAACGCCCATTTGCAAACTACGGCGTGCTCAGCATCATTGACCAGCCTCAGCCAGGTCAGATTTCTTGGAGCGGAGATTACTCCGACCAGGCTTGGGAATGGTCGCCAAGCGAGGCAGCACCTTTGCCTGGCTGGGATATGAACGCCATGCAGTTCGCGGACATGCAGTTCACGAGCGGGTTGTCAATCGACGAAGACTTCATGGCCACGGCGTCTTTCGTGACGACGACGACGGTGACCGCTCGTGAAAACGGAGTGGTCGCCGGAACGCTCGTTTTGAGTGAGGTCGCCGAACAGGGCCTTCTCGACCTGAACGCTTCCCGCGCCACCGTGGACAATGAAACCGGCACGATTCTTCTGCGCAGCGGAAGCCTACTCGACGGAGGCCGGCCGATCACGGACGTGACCCTCATCGAAGCAACGGGGATCTTTTCCGGGATCGAACAAGTGGGTCCATGGGAAGGTTATTACTCCGGTTACTACGTCAAACCCCTATGGGCCGAACTCGACCTGCAGCAGAACATTCTCGAGGCGCCGTTCGTGGGCGGTTTCTTCGAGACGGCTCTGATCGGTTGGTATGCTCCGGTTCCCGAGCCTTCTGCTGGTCTTCTTCTTGCTTCTGGTCTTCTTCTTGGAGGGGTGTTCATCCTCGCCGGAATATATCGGCGCTCAAGAAGCGAGTCGATCGCAGCCCGATCACCTTCTTTGCGATCGCAGCGGTTCGGAGCCGGCAACCTCCTCGACACTAGGGGTTGATCACTTATCAACGCCCAGCTGCTTTGCTACGCGATCCAGCGAGCGACGCATCTGCATGCGCAAGGCATCAGGCGATTTGCCCAAGTCTTTTGCCATCTCTTCCCAGCTAGCGCCAGCCGCCCACTGCATGGCTAACTGGCGTTCCGTACTACTGAGCAGTCCGAGAGCTTGCTGCAAGAGTTCTTTGGCGGCGACCGCTTGGGAGGGTGAAGGGTCTTGCGTTTCGATACAGGCGTCTAGATCTTCCAACGGCACCTCTCGTCGGCGGTCTCTTCGCGCGGCTCGCTGCTTGCGCTGCCAATCATGAAGCTTGTTCCGCGTCATTGCCGCAAGCAGTTGGACAAGTTGTGCGGGTGTGTCTATTTCATACTGCCCGGTCGCGGCGCGCAGAAAGAAACTCGCCAACACCGACTGGCAGATGTCCATCGAGTCAACGGTCTTCCGCAGCCTTGGGTCTTCCAGTCGAACGCGGACTACCCGGCGAATGTGCGGCTCGTATGTGCGCACTAATTCTTCGGCCGCCCATTCGTCGCCCTGGCGAACCAGCCGAATCAGTTGCGTAAAGCTCGTCTGACCGTCCATCCCAGCACCAATCTCTATCAAACGCCACGAAGTTTCCGCCCAGGTCACAGCTTAACCCAAGGTAAACCGGGTGTACAGCCAGCGCTGCACCCGTTCACTCAGTGCGAGCAGAACCGTTTGGGGCTTTTCCGAAGACACCTGAATTGGTGCACCGTCCTGACTACTCATACATTTACGAGACATCCCGTAATACGACCGTTAAGTGACGCAAAGGCGAGGGCGCCTGCGTTGCCGCTGCCGGGGGAATCCGCGTTATTCGGGTGAGACCTTGAGGAGTGAATAGTGGCTACTCGAGCTTCCGCTCGATGGTCGCCAGGCGTTTGGGTAGGTCTCTGCCGCCGCGCTGGCCTTCGGCGAGCATCTCCGCCTGGTGGGGCCCGGCGGAGCGTTTCGGGGGAGCGGGTCGAATACGTAGAGGACCGCATGAATGCGGTTACTACAAACGCCCTGTGAATCATCCGGACCAGGCAGGTTGTTTCATCGGCCCGCGCTTTGGCGTGCTTCCGGCGCGGGGATATCCGCCCGGAATTGCTTGACGGCTGCCGGAACGATGGCCATGGTGGCCATGGTTTTGTCAGGGCGAGCCCTGACCTACGGCGAGACGCTTTCGCCCTCCCAGGCGGCTAGTAACAGGTCGGCGGCCCGGTCGACCTCTTCTTCGGTGGTGTACCAGCCGACGCTCAGACGCACCGTACCTTGGGCCGTCTGGGGCGAAAGACCGATCGCGGCCAACGTGGGCGAGAGGTTGTCCGAGCCGCTGTGGCAGGCCGAGCCGGTCGAGGCGCATAACTCGGGAATCCGACGCAACAACGCACTGCCGCTGAGCCCGGGGAAATTTACCGAAAGCGTGTTGGGCAGTCGTTCGGCCCCGGCGGCGTTGATCGTCAACTTCTCGCCGATGCCGTTGCGAAGCCGCTGCGCCAGCCGGTCGCGGAGCGTGGCCAGTTGGTCGCGCGAGGTGGTCAAGGCCCCCTCGGCCAACGTGGCCGCATGGCCCAGGCCGACGAGGTAGGGCACGTTCTCCGTGCCGGCGCGCAATCCTCCCTCGTGGCCGGCGCCGTGGAGGACCGGCTCCAACGGAATCCCGCGGCGCACGTACAACGCGCCGACGCCCTTCGGCGCGTACATCTTATGGCCGGCGACCGAAAGCAGATCGACCTCCAGTTCCTTCACCCGGGTGCGAAGCTTGCCGACGGTTTGGGCGGCGTCGGTGTGCAGCAGGACCTGGTGGTCGTGGCACACGCGGCCGATCTGCCGGATCGGCTGGACGCTGCCGATCTCGTTGTTGGCGTGCAAAACGCTCACCAGCACGGTATCCGGCCGCAGCGCCGCCTCGATGGCCGCCGGATCGACCACGCCGTGGGCGTTGCAGGCGACGATCGTCAGCGAGTAGCCGAGCGATTCGAGGTATCGGGCCGGCTCGAATACGGCCGGATGTTCGATCGCCGAGATCACCAGGTGCCCGCTGGCGGCCGGGGCGTGACGCAACGCCACGCCCTTGATGGCCAGGTTGTTGCTCTCGGTCCCGCCGGAGGTGAAGACGATTTCATCGCGGTCGGCCCCCAACAGTTGGGCCACCCGCAGTCGGGCGTCCTCGACCGCCTCGTGGCACGCCCGGCCCAGCGCGTGATCGCTGGAGGGGTTGCCGAAGTGTTCCGCCAAGAACGGCAGCATGGCCTCCTGCACCGCCGGAGCGATGGGAGTCGTGGCGTTGTAGTCGAGATAGATCGAGCGCATGGCAGTCGGAAAAGCGCACACCACACCGCCTCAGCCGGACGGTCTCTCGAACCGCCGGGCTGGACGGTGTTGCTGCTGAATAACCTACGGGCTCGTCGCCGGTCGGGGCTGGGCCTGGGCCTGAGCCTGCTGAGCTTGGGCCATCACTCCCGGCATGACCCGCTTCTGAACGTCGGTCTCCAGGACGCCGAAGGTGGCTTCGTGCCGCTGCACGGTCAACGTCAGGGCGTGCAGCATCCGCTTGGCCGTGTAGAAGTTGGTGATGATCCGCTGGCTGACCGGGATCGGCTCGGTCGGCACGCCGAACGGTTGCGGATTCAGTCCGAAATCGATGATCAATTCCTCCGGCGTGCCGGTCACCCGGCAGAAGTTGGCGTAGGACGCCACCACCTTCGAATCGTCGATCTGAATCTGGACCCGCTGCCGTGGCTGCTGCTGTTGCTGTTGCTGCTCCGGTGCGGCGGGTGCGCCCGACTCGGCCGCCGGCGTGGGGACTTCGGGGTCTTGTTCGGGCTTGTCGGATGATTTGGCCACAAAATGCTCCTTGTGCTACAGAAAAACCTTTTTGACTCCAGCACCGAACCGAAACGCGGCGTGCCGGAGAGTTACACTTCCCGGAAAACAGAGGCCTCCGGCCGACAGTTGGTTCCGCCGACGACCCCTCGGAAAAGGAATTATACAGAATATACCATACGAAAACACCGGGGCGATCCGCCAACGCACAAGAGTCACAAGAGTATTGTGCGGCAAGGGTGATCATGTCCCTGAATCGGGGGGGGGCCGATCGTCCGCTGTCAAAATGGGGAAGCAGGGCAGGTAGTATTGGTATTGTGGGTCAATGCGACCGCCTTGGCAGCGGAAATGGAGTGGATCCCGCGGGTTTTTCAGCCCAGAAGCGGCAAGTAGGCCACACTGCCTCGTAGCGAAAAAGACACCCCGTCCCGTTGGGCACACCGACGGATCGCCGTCTACGCCTTGGCCGGCGGACCTTGAAATCCGGCCGAGAGAAACACTTTCGACTTGACAACCTCGACGATCTTCAGCGCCGACACTTCGCCGTAGGAAAGCACCACCGTACGCGCGCCCAGTGCGTCGGGAGTGCGACGTTCCAGCAGCAACAGCGAATCGCCGGTCAAGAACCCGCTGAAAGGGATCTGCTCGTTGTACGCGGTCACCAGGATGCCGCTTCGGGAGATCCCCTGCGGCCAATTGCCGAAAAAGTCTTTCCAACCTTCCATCGAACCACCCATACCTCTTTTCATCGGAATTCAGATTCTCTGCCATAGGGAAATCCGGTCGGGCATAATCCCAACCGCTTTCTGCCAAAACAGGGCAAAGTAGCCAGATGACTTTGCCGATTATCTCGACAGGGCCGTCTAGCGAGACTTTGACGGCTGATGTGCGGCCAGAAAATCTTCGCTATATTAACAAAGCATTCGCCAGTTTCGCTAAAACCACTAAATAACCAAGCGGGCAACGCCAAAATCCCCGCGGCCGTATGCTGCGAACCCCGATTTGGATTTTGGCGTCACCCACCGATTGGCGTCCCGGGAACATCCAACCATGACCGCAGTTTCCCCACGAGTTCGGATGCCGCTGATAGCCGTGTGCGCCGCGATTGGGCTCTGCGGCTGCCATGCGATCGATTTCTACGATCAGTCGCTGCAAGAGCCGGTCCCGCCGGGCATGGAGCCGGCGCGGGAAAAGTCCTTGGTGACGCTGCCGCCCTATCAAATCGCTCCGCCCGACGTGCTGGAGATCGAGATGCTCAAGCAGGTTCCCCTGCCGCCGTATCGGGCTGAGGCCTACGACGTGTTGCAAATCGACGTCGTCGGGACCTTGTTGGATCAGCCGATCAACAACTATTTCCTGATCGAGTCCGAAGGCACCGTCCATCTCGGGCCCGCCTATGGAAAGGTCCGCGTAGTGGGAATGACGATCGCGGAAGCTCGCGACACGGTCACCAAGCACCTGCAGCAGATTCTGGTCGAGCCGGTGGTTTCGGTCCAGTTGGCCCGGGCCGCGGGCACGCAGCCGCTGGCTGGCCAGTTCCTGGTCGCGCCCGACGGGACGGTGAATCTGCGTCAATACGGGTCGGTGTACGTGGCCGGCCGGACCGTTGCCGAGGCCAAGGCGGCCATGGAGGAGCACCTGGCGCAATACTTCGATTCGCCCCAGGTCGCCGTCAGCGTGCTCAATTTCAACAGCAAGGTCTATTACATTATCACCGAGGGCGCGTCCGTGGGAGACAACGTGTTCCGGGTGCCGATTACCGGCAAGGAAAAGGTGCTCGACGCGTTGAGCGCCGTGGGCGGCTTGTCGGAGCTGTCGAGCCAGGAGGTCTGGATTGCCCGACCTGCACCGGGCGGGTTCGGCTGCGAGCAGGTTCTGCCGGTCGACTACGTGGCGATCACCCGGGGGGCCTCGGCTGCCACGAACTATCAACTCATGCCGGGTGACCGCGTTTACATTGCCGAGAACGAGATAGTGGCGTTTTCGAATGTTGTCAGCATTGTAACGGCTCCCTTCCAGCGGGTAGCCGGGTTTGCCTCGCTGACGACGAGCATGATCAAGAATGTGGCAACTCTCGGACGGGGATACAACCGGAATTTTCGCAGGTAACAAGGTATTTCGTTTAGGTACCACCCATATGGCTTATTGCTGAACCAGCCTTAATAGTGATTCTTCCGTTTTCCGGTTGCTTTGGTAGTCGACGTCGATACAATAGATAGTGGAGTGCGGCCCTTGTTGAACAGCCACGGCGCGCAGGCGTCGACGACATTCGGGGTATAGTTGGTGGAAGGGAGGGTCATGCGATGAACACGGCAATTGGAATCTGGATCCTGGTGGTCGGCGACTTGGTCCTGCCATCTGACGGGCTTTCGGGGCAGGGCGCCGGCATCGAGATTCTTGACCTGCCACCTGTCCAACCATATTCCTCGCCGGCGGCACGCGCGCCCGGCTCACCCCCGGCGCCGTCGCCTGGTGGCCAGCAGCCGTCCGGGCGCGGCCCGGCGCCGCAAGGGACTCGCCAACAGGCGGCTCCTCAGGAGCGCCCCGTTCCGTTTGCGCCGACCGATCCTCAGGCGGGCGCGGAGTCGTTTCCCTGGGGTCCGCCTACGGCCAACGAGCCGATGGATCTGTTCGGTCTAAGGTCACAGCCGGGAGTCGGCGGGCGGTCGAGCTTTTCGGACCCCCGGATCAACAGATTAGGACCGTACGCGCAACCGCGGGCGACGCGGCCGCCGAATCGCCCGTATTCCCCGACGACGGCGCGGAAGGCGAGGGCCAGCCAGTCGGCGCCGGCTCGGCACGCGCCCTCGGCCGGCGCGGTCAAACCGTTTTCCAACTACCGGCCCGCACCGACGCTCAGCCCCTGGGCGGAAATGTTCCGCGTAAATCCCTCCAGCACGGTCGACAGATACAACGGCATCGTCAGGCCGCTCTTGAATCAGCGCAGTACGAACCGGCAGGTCGGCGGCCAGATCTACGGTCTGCAGGGCACGACCCGCCGTCAGGGAGCGGCCATTCAGGGTCTCGGCCGCACGACCCGAGGTTTGCAGGGGGCTGGCTCCCCGCAGTACTACATGAACTACGGCGGCTATTACCCGGGCTTGGGACGCTAGCTCGGTGCGGACGGCACTTCACTGCGGGGACAACCCATGCCGGGCTTCTCCCCCTGCTCGTTCTGGGCGCCCCGTTGGACGGCGGGGCGAACCTCGACTTCCGCGGCCGGTCTTTCTATCTGCCGGAGAATCCCGAGTACACCGTCACCGACTCCGTGGTCGATTCGATTCGGTTCACGCTCGAGAAGACGCCGCGACGTCGAGGGCAACCTGATCCTGCGGCGGTCACGCCGAGCCGACGCCGACTGAGAAGCCAAGTACGGGTTGCTCTTCTGGATTCGCGCCGAACAGAGAAGTCTGTCGCTGCATTGGCTCGTCGCCAGTTTCAGAGTTTTGGCCCCGGCCAGAGCCTGACGGTGTGATCCTCGCTCCCGGATACGATCAGCGTACCGTCATGCGAGTAGGCGATCGATGTTACGCCAGCCGTGTGACCACGCCAGGTTACCAGCTCGGATTCCTCCGGGTGCCACGGGGGGCGGCCGCGCCAAAGGTTTACGGCTCCGTTGTAACCTCCCGAAGCGAGATAACGACCATCGGGCGAGAATGACAGCACCTCTGTCCCATGCGACGAGCGTTTGCCTCGCAGAATCGAGACGGGCTTGGCGGATTCACCGGCAAGTTCCGCTTGACGAACCTCCGCGAGATCCCACATTCGTATTTCGCCGCCGCTGCCCACTGTTGCCAGGTACTTTTCGTCAGGTCGGGAAAACGCGGCATCCTCCACAGTCCAATCATGGGCTAATGCCAGATAAGCGAATCTTCTGTACGTGCCTTCTTCGGTTGCCTCCGCGACGCTTACCTGCGGCATCGGACCAAACAGAGATATGAAACCTCCCGTGGGCGAGAACGATACGCCGTGCCCTAGGGCCTCCCTACAACCAACCGAGAGCGCATTCTGCGTCTGCCAATTCCAGAGGTGCAACGGTCTCCACGATTGGACTGGCGTCACGGCAAGCGTAACGCCGTCGGGTGAGAACGCGATGTCCGAGAATGCTGGTTGTTCGCTCGGCCATGTGGCAATCTGCTCAAGCGGCTCGACGTCCCAAATTGTGATCTTGTTGGGGTGCTCGGCGACGGCGAGTAGCTGACCATCGGGCGTGAAGTCGACGCGCTTGACTCCACTGGACATCTCGCGGCTGCCGATCTCTCTTCTGGTCTTGATATCGAACAGTCGAAAGGTTCCATCGGAACTGCCGCTGGCAATCACACCGTTTTGCGACACGGCCACTGAGTTGACACGTCCCGAGTGTCCGCGAAACGTGTGTAATGAATCTCTCTGACACAGCCGATGGAGGCATCGCCACTCAAATAGATCGCCATGGGACGCCTCGTGTTTTGCCAATAGCGACAATACAAGTTCGATGTTACGTTCGTCGTACGCCGTGGCGGCCCGGTTCATGTCGGAGACGTACAAGTTCAGTTCGGTTTGCCGGCGTGCCAGTTCAGTCTCCGTCAGTTGGTCCGTCAGTTGTCCTTGTGCGATTGCCATCAGGTGTTGGGCACGACGAGCCGCCACCCATCCGATGGTGCTGGCGACCGTTCCCACGATCAGCGCCAGAAGTATGGCGGTTGTCGTCGACACGGCCACCCAATTCCGCGCTGCGAACTTTCGTAGACGGTAGGAGATGCTTGGCGGACCCGCTTCGACCGGCTCGTTGGCCAAATAGCGCGAGATATCCGCGGCCAGACCGGCCGCTGTTTCGTACCGCCGCGAGCGATCCTTCTCGATTGCCTTCATCACGATCCAATCCAGTTCGCCACTCACCAGGCGACCGAGTTTCTCCGGCTGCGTCTTCCGTTTTTGCGCAAGCTTGGAACGTTCGACCTGCGTCATCGTGCTCAAACGCGACGATGGCTTGGGTGGTTCCTCTTCTCGAATGAAGCGACAGAGTTCATCGAGCGCGGCTTTCCTGAGCTTGGTCCGCCTTAATGATCTTCAGCGCGACGCGTCTCTGAATCGGTTTGCGCTGATCGGCCATGTAGACCACGCCGAATCCGCCCTCCCCAATCTTCTCCAGTATTTTGTATCGGCCGATGATTGCGCCGGCGCGTTCGACGTCCTCAGGACGTTCCGCGATTGTTTCGGTTGGTTCAAGAGGTGAATCCAGCGGCGAGACACCAAGAAAACTGCCGGCGCCGTCATCAGAATCCAATAGCGATTGAACTCGTCTGCGCAGCTCGGCGTCTTGCCGGCACGCGACGTCCAGATAGGCAGCTCGACGCTGCGGATCTTGGATCGCGATCGCCTCGTAATAGATGGCCTTTTCGGGGTCCGTTGTGTCGGGCATCTAGGTCGTCCTCTCGCGTTCTCAACAGCGCAATCCCCCCAATAATTAATGCGTCGTTGGCGAGAATATTTTCGAGAAAAAAGAGAAAACGGACAGAATCTCCTCACGCCCTATCCGACGTCCCTGATATCCGACGTCCCTGACGCTGAGCCGCTTGCTCGTTCACTGCTTGTGGTATTCGCGGTACAGCCATGCCCGCGCGAATTTCCAGTACTTGTGGGCTGAGCCGACGGAAATGTCGAGTGCCGCCGAGGCCTCGGCGAGGGTGAAGCCCGCGAAATAGCGAAGCTTGGCAAGTGTCGCCTCGGTGGGGTGCCTTTCCGCCAGCCGATCAAACAGCTCATTGACGATCAGAACTTCATCGGGTGACGAGCCGGCTTCGATGGCCGAATCGTGGAATTCGACCCGTTTGCGATCTCCACCATGCCTGGTGCGCTGTTTTCGCCGCGCTCGGTCGACCAACACGCGCCGCATGGCTTCCGCTGCGGCGCCAAAGAAGTGGGCCCTTCCTTCCCATTTCCTGTTCGAGCCGACAAGTCGCAGATAGGCCTCGTGAACAAGTTCCGTGGTTTCCAGGCTTTGGCCTTCTTCTCTAGCCAGCCGGGCGCTCGCCAAGGCACGCAGTTCGTTGTACACCAGCGGCAGCAATTCATCCTCGGCTACCGCTTCCCCGGACTCGATCCTCGCCGTTATCTGTTGAACGTCTGCCACGGGCGGCCGATCTTTAGAAGATTTTCCAAAAAGAATGAAGAATAACAGCCGGAAGTCGCATGATAGTACAGACCGGCCCTGCTGTACATGGCCGCGATGCCGTGCGTGAGAGGCCGTTGGTCAAGCGGATTTCCCGTCTGGCAGGGGGATTCGCCACTGCAGACGCCTTTTTTCTCGGCGGCCTGGGATGAGCTAGCGCGCACCGGCGGGACTGCGATCCCACTCGTGTTGGACTCGGGCGATGTCACTGAACTAAAACATGGAGCACGGTAATTGGGAGGCAGAGCGTTTCTCAGTCATTTTCTTTCGGTTCCATTTTCTTTCAGTTCTTCAACCTCCAGAGGTCTATCATGCCACGTACCACGCGTCTGTTTCGGCTCCCGATCGTGACTTTGCTCGCCGCCGCAGCCCTATGCTGTGCTTTCACAACAACGGCCAGTGGCGATGAACTCCAGGTCACGATGACTCAGGTCGGGAATCCGGTGTGGACCCCCACCGACCACCGTCTGTTCACTGCCCCGGCGGACTCGTACGAGGCCTTCATCGCTACGCTAAGGTCAGTCTGGCCGCTGCATGCCCCAAACCACATAATTCACCAACCGCCTTATGACACGGAGATGGGTGATGGCGTGGCCGCCGCCGGATACAAAGAGACTACCACCTTCCAAGTCAATGAAATAACCATGGATCCGCTGGGCATCTACTTGATCTGGGCGGACATACCCAATGCAGGTGCACCTACGGGATCCTCTCCGGATTTCGAGTCAGGGCCTATCATCCCAAACGCACTCTACTCGGGGACGAACACTGTTGATCTGCTGCGCGAGGGTGTGGTTGTCACTTCCGAACATCCTGGCGGACGCCCAATTGAGGGAGTAGACGGCCATAGCCACGGGATTACAATAATCGGGACCGGTTCCTACTTCTTTCCGGACGGCACGGAACTTCCGGGTAACTACGAGTTTCGCAACACACTTCGGGACGCAGCGGGCAACGGCTGGGACGTTACGATACCATTTCAGGTGGTTGTACCGGAGCCATCTACGCTGGCGCTCTTGGCGTCAGTTCTTCCTTTGGTTGGGTGTTTGTCAATGCTTGTCCGTCGGAGAAGGCGTGCCTGACGTCCTGGCTGGCTTTAAGGAGAACGAATACTCGGCTTTCCCCGTCAGTCGCAGGGAACCTCGAAGCAGTACACCTGGTGGCCTTCGCTGATCGAACAGGCCACGTCGCCGGCGGCGATGAACTTCGTCTCGCGGAGCGAGACGGCTACTATCCGGCTACTATCCGACCGCCAAGGCTCGCTCGGCCGCCTGCTCGCCGCCGTGGATGCAGTCGGGCAGGCCGACGCCGTGAAACGCGTTGCCGCAGAGTTCAAGCCGGGGGATCTCCGCCATGCCGGCTTCGATCCCCGCCACCAACCCCTTGTGGCCCACGTGATACTGCGGCATCGTGCCCGGCCAATGGGCGATGTCGCAATACTCGGGCTGGCCGCGAATACTCAACAGACGGGCGGTGTGCTTTAGCACCATCGGGCGGAGTTTCTCGTCGTCCATCTCGGCCAGCTCCGGCCGGCGCGCACCGCCCACGAACACCCGCAACAACACCTTTCCCTGCGGCGCGCGGTGGGCGTATTTCTGGCTGCTGAAGCTGCACGCCAGCAGCGGGCTCTGCTCGATCGCCGGCACCACCGCCCCCATGCCGTCAAGCGAATGGCCGATCTGCCCGCGGTCGTATCCCAAGGAAACGATGGCCGTGCCCGAGTGGTTGATCTTTGCCAATTGTCCGGCCAGCTCCGCGTCGACCGGCCGAAGCAGTCGGGCGGCCACGTGCGACGGCGTGGCCAGGACCACTGCGTCAAACTCTTCGGCCGCGGCGTCCGTCGAAGCCGGGCCGGCCTGACACAGCCGCCAGCCGTCGCCGCAACGCTCCAACCGCTCGACCGGCGTGTTCAACCGCACGGCCCCCTCGGGCAATCGCCCGGCCAGCGCCTCGATCAGGCTGGTCAGTCCGTTGCGCAGGGTGACGAACATGCTATAGCGGGCCCCGCTTTCGGCCTTCGCCTTGGGACGGGATTTCATCTGGTGCCGCATCGCCCGGATCAGGCTGCCGTGCTCCCGTTCCATGTCGCGGAAGCGGGAGAGCGTCGCCTCGACGCTGAGTTTCTCCATGTCGGCCGCATAGACGGCGCCGACCAGCGGTTCGACCAGCCGCTCGAAGGCCTCGCGCCCCAGCCGGCGGCGGACAAAAGCCCCCATGCTCTCGTCGGCGTCGTCCTTTCGCGGCGGGATGAAGTACTCGCAGGCCGCCCGAAGCTTGCCCAACGGACTGAGGATCGGAGTCACCGCCAACGGCCACAGGCGCGTGGGGGCCATCATCAAAAACCCGTCGGGCAGCTTGTAGAGCCGTCCGCGGCGGACCACGTAGGTCTGCCGGTGGGCCGGATTGGTCTGGATCAGTTGATCGCTCAGCCCCAGCCGCTCGCACAGTTTAAGGCCCCATGGAATGGTGGTGATGAAGTTGTCGGCGCTGCGTTCCACCTGGTATCCGCCCTCGTGTGCGGTCGACAGCACCCCGCCCAGCCGCGATCCGGCTTCCAGCACCGTCACCCCGCACGAGGGATCCAGCTCGACCAGCCGATGCGCAGCCGCCAGTCCGGAGATACCGCCGCCAACCACGGCGATCCGTCGGGGGGAATTCTCTCGTTCGCTCACGCTGCGCACCCTACAAACTCGTCGGCAAGGACGCTTCACCAGGATCCGAATCCATGATTATACGTTCCTGCGGCGGCGCAAGAAAGGGTGGGTCTCGCTCGGCTTCGCGAAATGGGAGCAAATCGCGCTTTGCGTACCGTAGGCTGGGTCGAGCGGCCCGTCACTGGAAATCTCTGGCTAGAGTAGGCGATGGGACTTACGATTAGAGTTTGAACATCGGAAAGCCGAGCGAGGCCCACCTTTTTCGGCATTGAGCCCGGGGAAGGTGGGCCTCGCTCGACGCAATCGGCTGCTGACTCTCTCTTCGCCACGATGCAGTCCGTCTACTCGCGGTCTTCCTATTGGCCGCGCTCGACCCAGCCTACGGTGTACTGACCCCCTCAATTGGCTGATGCTCATTCTTTCGGCTCTTCCGCTCTTAGGCGCAAACTCCTGGGTTTCGAGGGCCTGACGCCGCGGCTTGGCCTGCGATGACGGAATCCTTCGCAGGAGGGGGTTGATGGCGACCATACCTTGACGCACCTCCACCGGAGGAGGAATCTATAATGGATATCGATGCGTCCCTATTCCAGTAGTCTCTGCGGGTAGGCCAGGGACAGCTCAAATCGAGGAGTACGTGCTGCGGATGCTCATCGGCAGCAACGAAGAAGAAGTGGCCGGGCAGCCGCATGATAGTGGACCGCTTTCATGTGGCCAAGCAGTTCAACGACGTGGTGGATGATTTGCGAAAAAAAAACCACGCGGAAGTACAAGGCCATGTTGTCGAAGGCCGAGCGGAAGCGGTTCCGCTCGCTAATGTGGGAGTTCCGGCGTGCCCCGAAGGATCTGAAGCCCGAAGAGCAGAAGGCGTTGGAAGGCTTGTTTGCCAAGTTGCCCGTGTTGAAAGACCTGTATGACGTGCGCGTACGGTTCAAGGAGATCTTTGACACGGCGCCCGACCGTGCGACGGCGGAGGAACAACTGGCCGAACTTCGCGCGCGGACCGAACCGCTCGGGCTGGACTTCAGCAAGTTCTGGACGACGTACGAGAACTGGAAGACCGGCATTCTCAGCTACTTCGACGGCCGTTACACCAGCGCCGCGGCGGAGGGCATCAACAACAAGGCGAGGGTGATCACCAAGCGCTATTACGCCGTGAAGTCGGTCGGCACGCTCTTCAGCCGACTGATCTTGGACCTGAATCGGGCGTCGGAAGCAGTGGGCAGAGTATCGCCGACCTACGACCGGCCGCCGCCGGCCTGAAGGCCGTGTTTCTCGGGCTCTGCACCCAAAACCGGAAGAGCCCGCTATTTATTCTTCTTTTCTTTTTTCAATCTTCGTTTTTCCTTTGGAGTGAGCTGGGCCTTTTTCTGTTGTTCCCTTTTGCCTTTATCTTTACTTCCCTTATCACCCATATCTGTTTCTCCGCGATTGAAAACGAATGTTCCGCTGAACTCCGTCAGACCGGCTTGACGTTTTCGGCTCTTGGCCCTTTCGGTCCACGTCCTTCGGTGTATGACACTCGTTGTCCTTCTTGGAGTTCTTCGTAGCTCACCCCATCGAGGTTTGACGAGTGAAAAAACATGTCCTTTTCGCTCCCGGTGTCGATAAACCCGAAGCCCTTGTCCGTGAGTCGCTTGATGGTGCCTTCTGGCATTGGTCCAATTCCTCAAAAAAGTGTCCTGCAGCGTTGCCCGAAAACACGGTGTCCAGGCTGCTCCACCGCAAACACGCCATTCTATCGGGCGGACTGGCCGCAGTCAACCGGTCCCAGGCGATGGCACGTGCCGGCGAGCGAATCTGGAGCCCCGGGGGCGCTGGGATGTCCAGCTATCGGTGCCATTGGGGAGCCAAGAAGCTGGTTGCCTCTTCGAAGGTTGGTTTGCGTCGGAAATCCGCCGGATCATAAGCGGGAATTCCGGGATCCGGGTTGACCCATTGCGGATGGTGGCGGCCGAAGTAGCTGCCGTAGAACTGATAGTTGGTATCCACCCAGCGGCTTAGAATCATCAATTCTGCCGCCGTGAGCATCCCGCAGTGGTCGTCCTTGGCGTTCTTTGGATGGGCGGAATCGGTCAACACGTCGATCATCGTGCTGGTGGGGCACCCCAGACGTCTGGGGAGGAGATATGCACCGTTGTAGTTGCCTCGGTCGCCCGAGAGAAAAGACGTGAATTCGGGAATGATCGGTCCGGCCAGTTCCTTGCGGGCAAGTTCCTCGTACGAGGTATTGTAGAAGAGGGTGACTTCGCCGGTCAGCCTCAGTCCCCCGTCCGGTCTGATCTTGCCGTGGCAGGCGACGCATTTGGCATCGAAGATCGGCTGGATATCGCTGCGGTAGTGAATCACCTGGCCCGCACGCCCGTCGCCGCCGTTTTCGACAAGATCACACGGTTGCGGCTGCGGAGTGCTCGGCGGGCGGGTCAACGCGAGTGGCCTTGCGGAGCCGTCCGAAGAGGCGGTACGGTGGGATTGCCCATGGCAGCCCGTGCAGGATCGGACCTCCCCGGGCACGTAATTCACATACGTTCGCTCTCGCTGGAGTTCCCGGAAGTTCTCGTCCAGGGCCTGTAAGAAGATGCTGCGATTGGCCGGCACCAGAAAGTGGGCGGAACCGTCTTCTTCCACCGGCACGACTCCCCACTGCACCCGCGGCCAGAGGGCGGCCTTCCAGCTCGAACTGCTCAGCGACGGTCCCCACCGCCTGCCGGTCGACCAGTAACGCGGCAACGCCTCGTTGATTCGCAGCCATTTGACTTCTCCCGGCTTAACCCCCTCCATACCCTGGTAGATATTGGTCAGCACGCACAGCGCCTGATTGTTGGCGGCATATTCTGGATTTCGGGAAGGTTGCACCGGCGGCGGGACGCTCCGCGCGACCAAAGGTGTGGGATGCCAGCAGGAGAGCTCGGCATCAGCGTGAACTAGACGATGGTTTCCCTCGGTATCGATCAGGTACAGAGCATAGGCATTGGCAACCTGCTTGTAATGATCCGCCGGGTTGACCTTGTATGAGACCAGGAACTCTCGCTCGCTGACGGGATAGGGATGGGTATAAAGGTGTCCCTTTTGGCCGTTGCGATCATGGACGTACCCACCGTCTTTGGTCAAGAAATGCCACCCCGGTTCCGTCCGGCGCTCGATGAACACCTGCGGCGTGATATTCGTGACCGCATATCGGTCATCCCCTTGGATGTAATCCGCTTCGTCCGGATCGGGACCCCGTGCACGGGCGGCGTTGCCGAAGTCGATCAGCATGATCGCTCCCAGGCAACCTCCTTGCGGAAAGTGGCACGTCCCCACGCACACCAGGCGATGATCGCTGCCGGGAAGGGGTTGAGGGTACATGTAGACGGTCGTCGTGTCGTCGGCCCCGCCGTAGAGTTCCTGGGGCCTGCTCCCGTCGGGATTCATCGACCAGATGGTCTTGCCGACACGGGCGCCCTTGTCGATGTATTCCCAGCGGTGATACATCACCCGGCCGTCGTCGAGAACCACCGGACAGAATTCGCTGACCGGACTGTGGGTGAGCTGTTCGACGTGCGTGCCGTCGGCATCCATGCGGTACAGACCCGGAGCCACCAGGGCACTCGAACCGCCGCAGAGAACCGTGTGCTCGCAACGGGTCGAGGAGAAGATGATGTCGCCATCCGGCAGATAACAGGGGTGGATGTCGTCGGTATGCCAGGATTTGCGCCAGCGGGCCACCTTCTCCGCTTCCTCCTCCGGCGGCCGCGATATCTGGCGCAACCCCGTGCCGTCGGCATGCACTTCCCAAATGCGAAAACCCGAGCCGGGATCTTGGCGAAAATCGAAGACGATCTTCTTGGCATTAAAGGACAGGCTGATCTTGCCGATGAAGCCTTGACCGCCGGGAAGATCAGCGGCCGTTACCACCGGGCGCTCCGATTGCGTGCGAAGATTGTAGATGTAGATGCCGTTATCGGGAAGGAATCGGTCCGCACTGGTGCCGTTGTTGATATCCGTGTAATAGTGATCCGAAGAGTAGGGCTTGCGCTTGACGAAAAGAAGCTCCTCCCATTTCCCCCCAGTAATGGTGCCCAGCTCGTCCGGATCGATGGGCGTCCGGGTCGAATCCCGGTCGCTGGTGGGCGGTTCGGTTGCCTCACTCGCACCGGCTGCATGGACCCCCCCGAGATAGCCGCCAAGCAGCGCGACAGTCAGCGAGCCAAGTAGAGCCAGGGCCGAAACCACGATCAGAGTTCCAGGAGAACGGCGCATTAGGTACTCCAGTTTGCAGATGAAGTGTAAGGCTACTGACCAACAGGAAACGTGATCTCCCCCGCAGCGGCTTTGAGTTTATCGGGCGAGGGGTCGAAGGTCAAGCGATTCCCGTTCACTGTATCTGCGGCATCGGCAGCATTTCGCCCCGGAGTTGGCGGCGTTGGGCCTCGGCGGAGTAGGTGCCGTAGAAGATGGCGTTCAGGTCGATCCAGGCGGCCAGCCGGCGGAGTTCGGCCACGCTGAGCTCGACCCCTTCATGCCCGTTGCAGAGCAGGTGCATTAGCCGGCTGCCGCGCGCCCCGAAGGCTCCGCCGGGCGGGGTCACCTGGATCTGGTTGCGCATCTCGAACCGCGGGACGAGCTTCTTGTCGCGGCAAAGCATGAGATACGATCGAGTGAATCCTCCTTCCGGCTTGCCCGAAAGGTCGAGCTTCGCCTCGGTTCTCTCACCGCCATGGCAGCGGAGGCAGTGCTTGTCGAGCACGGGCTGCACGACTTCTACGTAGCAGAAGGGTCGTCCACCCAGCGGTCCCGGGGCGATGCTGGACGGTCCGCGTCGTAGTGCCGCCAGCGTGGCATCGACCGGCGCCGTCATGCGGCTCTCGTGACATCCGACGCACGCGACCCGCTCGCCCGGCTGCAAGTACGTCACCGAACGCATGGTTTGGTAGGCCATCCCTCGCTCGTCCAGGGCCTGTAGCAGGATCGGCTTTCCCGCCGGCACGGTGAAGTAGGCGGAACCGTCGGACTCCACCGGTACGGTGCCGAGAATCGCCCGAGCGTTCTCCTCCCCGGCCACCCCGATCCTGGGGACGTTGGCCCAAGGCGTCGTCTTGGGGAAGACCTGTACAACACGAAGCTGCTTGATCGATCCCCGCGGCACGTTGCCCAAGCCCCGGTACACGTCGGCCAGCACCATCTCGCCGACCGGCGGCGGGTCGGGCGGCAGCGAGCTGGGCAGCAACGGCGGTACCGGGCGCGGGACCAACGGACACGGGTTCGTGCTGCCGATCGCCGGATCGCGGTAGAGCAACTCGCGGTTACCCAGCCAGTCCAACAGGTAAACGCCCAGGGCATTGGGGAGATTGGCGCCCGGTTCCCAGACCAGCGGCACCGGGCTGTAGGCCACCAGGAAGTACTTCTGGGACAACGGCCACGGCGAACTGTAGTATTGGCGAATGTCGCGGCCCTCGGCCTCGGGGAAAGGAACCTCGGGCGTCAGCCGCGTGATCGCCTCGTGGCCATCGTAATCGACCGTCGGGTCGAGCAGCGCGATGGAGCCGGCCGTAATCGAGTGATGGGCCGAAGCCGTGAACACGATCTTGTTGCTCCGGGGAACCGGTCTCGCCTGGAATGCGCAGTGCGGACTGGGCGTGGCGTTGCCCCAGAGGGTCGCCGGATTGGTGCCGTCGGGCCGGGTCGTCCAGAGGTTTTGGTGCGTCACCGCGTCGCGGTCGATGTAGTCCCACCGGGCGTACAGGATCCGGCCCGCGTTGTCGACCGTGGGAAACCACTCGTTGGTGTCGTGCAGCGACAGCGCGCGGACGTTGCGGCCGTCGGCGTCCATGCGGTGCAGCGTATAGATGTCCCAACGACGGCTGAATTGCGAGCCGAAACACCGGGCGTAGCCCCGACGACGCGTGGAACAAAACACCATCCCGCCGTCGGGAAGATAGGCCGGCATCAGGTCGTCGTACGGGCCCGCCGTGAGCTGGCGCAAGTTTCCGCCGTCGATGTCGACTTCATAGACGTGGTAGAAGCCCTCATCGCCGTCGCGGTTGCTGACCGTGGCCGGGTCATACTGTTTGCCCTTGCAGCGAACAAAGGAGAACGCGATCTTCTTGCCGTCGTACGAGAGGCACGGCTGCAATACGTTGCCGTCGGCCAGGCGGCCGTCGAGGACGTCGCGGCAAGCCAACGAACCGCCGGGATTCTCCAGCACGAAGATCCCGCCCCCGGCCCGGGCCCGCCAACCGTAGTACTGCATGACCAGGTGGCTATACGAGGTGGGCACTCGCTTGCAGAACAGCAACTTGCCGAACTTCATCAGCGGATTGGCCAGGGCGATACGACGCTTCAGCCACCGCACGCGCAAATACCACTGCTTCCGGTCCGAGATGGTTTCCGCCTCCGCGGCCAGTTGTTCGAGATCTTTGATCTCGGCTGCCAGCAAGTCATCCGTCCGGCCATGGCGGAGGTCGTCCAGTAGCCGGCGGGCCTTATCGAGATGCTGCCTCGCGGCCGCGGCGTACGACTCCGCCGTGCCGTCAAGCTGATCCTCCCATCCCCATTCCAGTTCGACCATTGCCGGCAGGTCCAACCTGGCGTCGTCGACCCCGGGCAGCACGACGACGCCCGGACCAGGCTGCATTTCGTACGACCACCCGCCGGTACCCTGCTTGTCGGTCGAGAACCCTTGCGAAGCCAGGAAACGGGTGCCATCGGCGTAGGTGATTTGCGGGTCCCAATGCGTGGTGTCGTGGAAGATGCGGCCTCGCTTGTGGACGACAAATCGGATCGTATCGTCGCGGCGGACGTCCAGCGCAAGGCGGGGTTGCAGGCCGCGGGCGTCGTTGCCGTCGATTTCCGCTTTCCATACGGTTCGGGCATTGTGGCGAATGGAAACCCGCACACCGTCGCCACCGCCGGCGTTGGTGTCGGCCTTGTAGACCCGGCCGGTGAGCGTCACTCGCCCGTCACGCGGCACCTTGAAGCAGCGCACGCTGGGTGTGTCGATGCCGGGGTGGTGCCAGTCCTTGCCGACGCGCGTCCAATCGGGGCCGGTCCAGTAGGTGGAACCATACCAGAGATCGCTGCGGTGGCTCAGCGGCCGGTACTTGGCAGACTCCCCGGCCCGGGCCACCGAACCCGCACACAGCACACCCACACAGCACACAAGGCGGACAATCATAGGAGACATTATAGCCGGTTCGCCGCCGTCTTTCTAGTTTCTTGACTGCACGGGCAAGGTCCGCCTTGACCTGCGTTGACACGGGGCGTTTCACCGCGTCGCTTCATGGCAATCGACTCGCACAATGTTCATTGGTCGCTTCCGGCCGCAAGCAACGGCATAAGAGCACTGGCGAGACGCCAGTGGCACGCGGCGCATGCGGCCAATCTTTGGAGTGCGGCGACTTGTCGCCGCTTTCTTTTTCCCGCAAGTCGTTGTGCCGTACCGACTCGATCCTTGCAACGCAACGCTCAACTTCATCCAGTCGCAACGGGTCGAGTCGGCCAAGCCGCTCGATACGACGGGTGAAAGGCTGCTGGTCGCGGTTGATGGTTCTGGCCGGGTGGGAGGTTTGATGCGGTGTGTTGAGGGGTAGAATGTTAAGGAAAAGGAAAGCGGCGACAAGTCGCCGCACTCCAAAGAGGCCTTGGCGGAGTCTGCCCTAATCCTTCTTGCCGGCGACTGCCAACAGACCACGTGTCGCCGCCAGGCGAACGTGTTTCGGCTGGTCTTCGCCGCCGAGGGATTTGTACAGGATGACCGCCTCCGCCTTCTTGCCATCGGCCAACAATCGCTCGGCGCAAATCAAGCAGGCGTCGGCGACGGCCGGCTTGACGCCCTTAGGCGCCTTCTTGGCCCGCTCGCTCAGGGTGTTGCCGGCCGTCGAATTGCCGATCGTTCCCAGAGCACGAGCCGCTTCGGAGGCAATCGCTTTGTCGGCGTCGCCCAGCAAGCCCGCCAGGGCGGCGACGCTGGCGGTGTCGCGACGCACGCCGAGCGACCCGATCACCCCCACCTTCAGTGCGCCGCTGAGTTTCGCCACGGCGTCGCGCATGGCCGCGGCCGCTTCCGGCGCGGGAATGCGTTCCAGTGCGTAGCGGGCCATGTGGGAAAGGTCCTTGTCGCCTAGCATGGCAGCCAGCGCCGGCACCGATTCGGCCGTCCCGATCGTCTTCAGCGTGCGGCAGATATAGTCCTTCGCCGAGCGCGACGAGCCACTCTCGAGCACCGCGACCAGGCGAGTTTCCAGGTCCTTGCGGGCGGCCGCATCGCCACGGGTGGCGACCACGGCCTCGTCAATCGGGCTGAGCGTCTTGCGGTCCGTACCCCAGTCGTAGGTCTTCAGCGTCTCGAAGGCTTTTTCCACCGCGGCGTCGTCCACCTTGGGCTGGTCCGCGGCGACTGCCGCGGCGCCGGCCAAAACCGCCGAGCCGGCCGATGCCAAACGGGTAATCTGTTGATGTCGCATATTCGGTTCCTTGTTTCTAAAGGATTGTGTCTAAAGGATCTCGTGTTGTGGTTTGAATCTTGCCGGACAAGCGGGGACGCTTGCCACGCTTCTACAGCACCCACGGCTCGCGACGGGCGCGATCCAGGAAGCGGTTGGCCTCCTCGTCGCCGGGGAACTCCTGCTTGGCAGTGTCCCACTTCAGCGACCGCTGCAACTCGTAGGCGATCAGCCCCAGGTGGCAGACGGTCATGGTGTGGGCCGCAAATTCGATGTCCCTAAACGGCTTCTCTCGCGTCTTGACGCATTCGATGAAGTCGCCGCAGATTCCGCCCTGGCCTTTGTAGCTCGGCACGGTCTTGGCGGGCAGCTTCTCGCCCGGCGTGCCGACGACGTGCATGTTGCCCATGCCGGGGTGGTTGTGGTGCAGCAAACGTCCGTTGGGGTAGCGGTAGGTCAAGAACTTGCGGCCGCCCTCGTCATGATAGACGACTTCCTCGGGCTCCAGTTCCCTGACGTCCACGGCGAAGGTGGCTCCGCCAAAATGATGCGCACCCCAGTCGGTCATGCCGCCGCCGGAATAGTCGGTAAAGGAGCGCCAACTCGTGCCGTTGATGGCGAAGCTGCCGCTGCAGCGGTACGGATGGTACGGCGCCCAAGGCGCGGGGCCGAGCCACATGTCCCAGTCGAAGCCCTCGGGGATCGGCTGGCCGGCCAGGTTGCACGGCAACGAGAGCGGGCCCACGTTGACGTTGATCGACTTGATCGTACCCAGCTCTCCGCCCCAGCATTTATTGACCACACCTCGGTAGTCTTGCAGCACGCGCTGGCTGCCGCCGGAGACCACCCGACCGTAGCGCCGGCCCGCCTCGACCACCAGCCGATTCTCGCGCAGCGTCCGCGTCTCGGGCTTCTGGCAGAACACGTCTTTGCCTTTGCGGCAGGCCTCGATGATGATCAGCACGTGCCAATGATCGGGCGTGGCAATGTGCACCGCATCGATATCCTCGCGGGCCAGCAGCTCACGGAAGTCGTTGTAGGTCTGGCAATCGGTGTTGCTGTAGTGTTTATCCGCGCGGCCCTTGGCGGCATCTCGGGCCCCTTTCTTCACGTCGCACACGGCGACGTACTGCACGTCTTTGCGGCCCAAGAAGGCCCCCAGATCGCCGCGGCCCATGTTGCCGATGCCGATGCCGCCCGTCACGATTCGCTCGCTGGCAGGCGCGCGGTCGTCGGCACCCAGCGCGGACGAGGTGATGACATACGGGACCGCCACCGCCCCTGCGGCAGTTTTCAGAAACTCCCGTCGATTCGTAACCGGGCTGCGGCTCCTGGTTGGTGTGCCGTTTCGATGCGACATGTTCAGCTCCTTTGCTCAGATTAAGTTCGTTGCACGCTCGGTTGGGTACCCCTTTGTCACAAGTGCCGGGGCTCACGGATTCGTCCCCGGGGCATCTTGCCAGTACAGTTTAGCCAGATCCCCGTCTGGATGCCACCATGCGTCGATCACTGGCCGTGGGAGACTCCCCGCAGCCCGCGCAACCGCTTGGGCCGCGCTGCCTCGCCGCACAGCTTAATTGTCGTGGGGACTATCGGACGAGCTGGCCTCCCACCCGGGAGGGGGCAGCGTGACACCCGTTTCAACCTTCGGCTCGGGGGCGAGCGGTGTGCGAGAGCGAAGAAAAACAACGTCACGGCAAGGAGGCCGGTATGTCGTGTCTGCAGGTGGACCCATCGAGGGTTCGAGAGGTTTTTTTGGTCCCCTCGCCAAGAGATGCATGCTGGGAATCCACTCGTTACAATGGTATCCAAACCGTTGTCCTGTGCGTGTCAGCCGATAACCCTGCAATCTGGCGGGCTGCGTTTTGCGATGCCGGTCCCCGATTGGCCGTGGGATGCGGAGTTGTCGTTGACCGGCCCCTTCAGAGGAGATACACCAACGATGTGTCCACTGCCTTGCCGCTTTTCGTCGCGACTGGCGGCAGTTGCCACCGTCGCGCTGATCTTGACTTGCACCGCAACCTCCGCTTCGGCCGAGTCTCGCTACTACGCCGCCCAATGCGCGCAAGTCTCTGCGAAGACCTGGGGCATCTGCCGGCGCGACGGTGCCAATCGACCGACTGAAGCCTACCTTTCGTCGCTCGTCGGCGGCGAGCAGCAAACCGGCGCGATCGGTTCGCCGCCGTTGAAGCTTTCGGTCGATCACGTCCGCTTCACCATCCGCGGCCACGACGGTCAGGGCGGCGGCCGAAACCAGAACTTCGCCGCCCTGATCGACGACAAAACCGGAAACCTGCTTCGCCAGACTCCCGCTCCGGGTAACGACGCGTTGCAGCAGCGCGAATGGGACGTCGCCGATCTCAAGGGGCGTACCGTCCGATTCCAACTCGTCGACGGCAACGGCGACGGGGCCTTTGCCTGGCTCGGCGTCGAGCAGATCGAAGCCGGCCCCGAGCTGACGATCGACTTCCGCCAAGGCATGCCGAAGAACTGGGATGCGGCGGCCGGCGAGCAAGATCGAACGGCCCGACGATCAACGGACGTCACGGACGGGCCCGTTCCCTTCCGTGTGTTCCAGGACGCGTTCACCTGGGTTCCGGATCGGGGTGTTGGACGAGTGAACGTGGGTTGTGAAGTCGAGCGGGTCTACCTGCTTGGTTGCACGGTGCCGGCCGGCCGAGTGCTTGAAACCTACGGCCATCTCGACCTGGTGTACGCCGACAAGTCGAAAGATACCTTCCCGCTGGTTTACGGCTTCACGCTGGAAGGCCGCTACAAGACGCCCACGAAGTCGGATGCCGCACAGGTTCTACCCGTCGGCGACGGCACTCGGTGTCTTGTCGCGATCCAGCCAAAGCAGGAAACACTCGTGCGAATCGAACTGAAGCGTGCCGCCCCGGAGTTGCCGCGCCCGCAGATTTCGGCGATCACGTGCCAACTGGCATCTGCGACCGAAGCTCCCCAAACCCTGCAACCGCTCGACGCCGTCCAGGCGACGCCGGCCGATACCCAGTGGCTCACAAGTCACACGCTCTCGGCGGCCGGCCCCACTCCGCTCGAACTGGCCGGCGAGATCCGCCACGCCCACGGTGTGCCGGTCACACTCGAGGAAATCCAACGATTGGAGGAGCCGGGTAGAGCCCGCTTCACACGCAAGAAGATTGCCGATCAACCATTTGAAGCCGCCTCAGCCTGCGACGTGGATGGTGACGGCCAAAAAGACATTGTCTCCGGTGACTACTGGTACGCCGGCCCGGATTTCGCCAAGGCCTTCAAGTTCCGCACGCTCGAAGCGAAGAACGGTTACCACGATTCCTTCCACGACTACCCGATGGACGTCAACGGCGATGGCCGGGTCGACATTATCAGCGGTGGCTGGTTTGGCAAGTCCCTCGATTGGCGCGAAAACCCGGGCGAAGCCCGCACGGCAGGCGAGTGGACTCGCCACGAGATCGACCAGCCCGGCAACATCGAAACCGCGCGTTTCTGGGACGTCGACGGAGACGGCCACGTGGAAATCGCCCCGAACTCAGGCGGGAATGTCGTTTTCTATCGACTGGTTCGCAACACCTCCGGCAAAGGCACCGGCAAGTTCGAGAAGTACGTCGTCAAGATGGGTGGCTGCGGTCACGGCCTTGGCTTCGGTGACGTCAACGGCGACGGCCGCGGTGATTTCGTGATCCCCAACGGCTGGCTCGAATCGCCCGCCAACCCCCTCGAAGCCGAATGGAAAGTCCACCAGGGCTTCAACCTGCCCAACGCCAGCGTGCCGATCCTAGTGCACGACGTCAACGAAGACGGACTGGCCGACATCATCTACGGCAACGGACATGGTTACGGCCTCTTTTGGGTTCAACAGCAGGTTGACGACGACGGCAACCGGACCTGGGCAGAGCACACGATCGACGACCAATCGGCTCAGTACCACGACATGCTGCTGGCGGACGTCGTCGGCGACCGGCGTGTCGAACTCGTCACCGGCAAACGGTACTACGCCCACAACGGCCACGACCCGGGCGCAGAGGATCCCGTGTTCGTCCGCTACTTCGATTTCGACAAGAGGGGCATCTTCACGCCGCACACGATCGACTATGGCAGCCCGAAGCAGGCCAGCGGCGTTGGCATCTACTTCTGGGTGGAGGATGTTACGGGCGACGGTCGTCCTGACATCATCGCTCCCGGCAAAGAGGGCCTCTACCTGTTCAAAAACCAGTAAGAAAGTCGAACGCGTGTCTTGATCCCGGCTCTCTAGAGAGCTAGGCCACGTGTTCGGCAAGCCGAGTCGAGACCATCCCGGAGCTCCACCATGCCCCATCAACACGCCATCTCCCGCCGCCGATTCCTCCGCACAACGTCCGCCCTGGGCGCAGCCGCCGTCGCCGCCCCCAGCTTGATTCCCCGTTCTGCCCTGGCATCTCCCAACGCGCCCGGCGCGAACGACCGGGTGATCCTCGGCTTCATCGGGACCGGCGGCCGGTCGCGACAGCTCATGGACCATGTTCCCGAAGGCGGACGGATCGCGGCCATCAGCGACTGCTACACCCAGCGTATGACCGAGACCTTGCAGCAGAAGCAAACCGACTGGAAGACCTATCAGTACTACGAGAAGATGATCGACGCCGAGAGCCTCGACGCGGTCGTCGTCGGCACTCCCGACCACGCGCGCGCGTTGCCCTGCATTCATGCCTGCCAGGCAGGCCTCGACGTCTACGCCGAGAAGCCGCTCACGCTCACGATCAGCGAAGGCCGCACGCTTGTCAGCCATGCCCGCAAGCACAAGACCGTTTTCCAGGTCGGCAGCCAGCAGCGGACCATGGAGATGAACCGCTTTGCCTGCGAACTGGTTCGCTGTGGCGGGATCGGCAAGATCAAAGCCGTCCAGGGAATCTGTTACACGGGCCCTCGCGACTACGACGGTCTGCCCGAGCAGCCGGTGCCCGAGGGCGACGACTGGGATCGCTGGCAAGCGCCCACCGCGTGGCGGCCGTTCAACCGGGCCCTGCAATTTGGCTGGATGGGCTGGCGCGCCTATTCGGGTGGCGAGATGACGAACTGGGGCGCCCACGGCGTCGACCAGATCCAGTGGGCCTTGGGCATGAGCCAGACCGGTCCGGTCGAAATCTGGCCGCTCACTCCGGGCCCGCATGGCAAGGTTCGCATGCGTTATGCCAATGACGTGGTTGTCTCGTACGAGTTGCAGCGCGGCCCTCACGGCGGTGGCATCTTCACGGGCACGCAGTGCAAGATCGAGATCAACCGCAACAAGTTCGTCACCAATCCACCCGATTTCGCAAAGCACGGCCCCGAGCCGGCTGAAGCAGCGCGGTGGGAGGGAGCCGGCTGGATCGCCCGGCCCCACATCCAGAACTGGCTCGACTGCATCAAGACCCGTGAGAAACCGAATGCCGACGTCGAGATCGGCCACCGTTCGATCAGCGTCTGCCACCTGGCCAACATCGCCCGGCTGCTCGGCCGGCGTCTTCGCTGGAACCCAGACCAGGAGCAGTTCGTTGATGATGCAGAGGCCAACACCTACCTCGCCCGCCCGCGGCGCAAAGGCTACGAACTGCCCCAGGTGTGAGGGAAATGGTTGAAGGTTCGGGAGGTGTGTTGGAAGGGAGACTACCGAGTTGGAATCTCAAAGCCTTCCCGACGCGGGCGATCGAGCAACGCACTGGCGGACGGATCGTCGACTTGGGCGGGGAGAAAGGCCGGTTGACTACCATCAGGCCCAGAGATTACAATAGCGGAGATGCGTCCGTTGGTCGAAAACACGCGTCCGTTAGTGAAACAACCGTCTCGCATCTTGTGCTCAGTCAAGGCGGACCGTAGCAAGCCAACTCGGTTGCTACCCAGGTTCCGAAGAGATCCTTGAGTCAAAGAACAGGAATTAATCGACATGCGACAAGCCCCCGTTATCCTTCTGCTCACCGTGCTGGTCTCGGGCATCGTGCATCCGGCCACGGTATGGTCCGAAGACAAGGTCGAGTTCACGCAAATCTTCGACGGAAAGACGCTCGATGGCTGGAAGGGTGAAGTGGACAGGTGGCGTGTCGAAGACGGGGCGATCGTCGGTGAAATCCCGGCCGGCGGGCGACTCGACCACAACACGTGGCTTGTCTGGGAAGGGGGCCAACTGGCAGACTTCGAACTGTGTTTGGAGTTTCGTCTCACGGGAGAGCCCGCGGCGAACTCGGGCATTCAGTTTCGCTGCCAGGCCGAGAGTGTGACTCGCGTGTCCGGGTATCAAGCCGATCTCGACATGGGTGCGAAATGGCTCGGACGTATCTACGACGAACACGGTCGGGCATTGCTCGTCGAACGGGGCACTCGGGTTCTTGTCCAGGAGGACGGTCAGCGCGTGGTCGAGCCGTTTGCCGCGGCCAATCAATATGCGGTGCTGTTTCGAGAGCGCGATTGGAACGACTACCGCATTCGGGCCTGCGGCGAACACGTCACGATTGAAGTCAACGGTACCCTGTTCAGCGAACTCGTCGATCGACAAGAGGGCGAGAAGGACCTCTCGGGTCAACTGGCCTTTCAGTTGCACTCCGGCCCGGCAACCAGAATCGAATTCCGCCGTATTCGATACCGCAAGCTCAAACCGCAGGATCACCGAGTCCTATTCAAGACGCCCAACAACGCTGGACCCAACAACGCTGGACCCGACGATGCCAAGAAGGACGTTGGCGTCTTTCCCAAGGGAGACGACGGAAGACCCTTGAATCTGGGATTCGAAGACGGAACGCTTCGAGATTGGTCCGCCAAGGGGACTGCTTTTCGGGGCCAACCGGTAGACAAAGACGCCATCGCTTCGCGCTGGCCGGGACAGACGAGCCGAAAGGCGGGGCACTGCTTCATTGGTGGGTTCGAGATTAGCCAGGACAAACCGGTCGGTGAGTTGGTCTCGGTTCCTTTTGCCGTGACGGATCCCTATGGAAGTTTCCTGTTTGGTGGCGGCGCACGTCGCTCGACTCGTTGTGAAATCGTCCTCGCCGAGACCCCAGACAAAGTGATTCACACGGCCGTCGGGGCGGACCGCGAGGAGATGAAACGTGTCGTCGTGGACTTGAAAGCCTACGCCGGGAAACAGATCCAAGTGCGGTTGGTCGACGAGAATCCCGGTGCTTGGGGACACGTGAACTTCGACGACTTTCGCTTTCATGCCACCAAGCCAACCCACTTCGCCCAGGCGACGGCGGTAGCGTCGTCGCGGCTGGACACGAATCCCATCCTGAGTCAACTCCGGCGAAACCCGGCAGCCACGGCACAAGGCAGCGCCGCGGCTGAAACGGTTAGAAAGATGCACCTGCCCGCCGGCTTCATCGCCGAGCTGATCGCGGCCGAGCCACAGGTGCATCAACCGATGGCCTTTACTTTCGACGCGCGCGGCCGGATCTGGGTCGTGGAAGGGCATAGTTACCCGCAGAAGCGCCCCCAAGGAGAAGGCTTGGATCGCATTCTGATCTTTGCCGACGAGGACGGCGACGGTCGATTCGAAAGCCGCAAAGTGTTCATCGAAGGACTGAATCTGGTCAGCGGGATGGAGGTCGGGCATGGCGGCGTGTGGGTCGGCGCTGCGCCTGAATTCATGTTCATTGCGGATCGGAATCACGACGACAAGCCCGACTCAGCGCCGCAGGTTCTCTTGGACGGATTTGGATTTCAAGACACGCACGAAACGCTCAACAGCTTCATTTGGGGCCCTGACGGCTGGCTTTACGGGAACCAAGGCGTCTTCAACTACTCGCGAATCGGCAAACCCGGAACGCCCGACGCCGATCGAGTCGAAATGCGTGCGGGAATCTGGCGATATCATCCCGTTCGGCACGAGTTCGAAGTGTTCGCCCACGGCGGCAGTAACCAGTGGGGACTGGACTTCAACGACGTCGGCCAACTCTTCATGACACACTGTCGCAGCCATTGGGGTCGTGGCCCCACCACGCACGTGATCCAAGGTGCGCACTACTGGAACCAGGCAAATCGACACTATGCCGACTTCGTTTCCAGCATCGCGCCGGCCGGCTATCCTTTTCTTCGCAACTACATGTTGGCTTCCGCCCGATACGGCCACGGAGAAGGCGGGGCGGGAAAGCCCGGCACCCGCGCCGTCTACGGTGGCCACTCGCACGTGGGAACCATGATCTATCTTGGAGACAACTGGCCCGACACCTACCGCAACCACCTGTTTACGCACAATCTGCACGGTCACCAAATCAATCACCAGATCAACCGACGAGACGGCTCGGGCTACAACACCGTTCATGCAGGCAACGATGTCTTTTTCTGCGAAGACCTTCGGCATATCGGAATCGACCTGAAATCCGGTCCCGACGGCGCCGTCTATACGACCGACTGGTACGACCAGCGACTGTGCCACAATCCCAACATCGAACAATGGGACCGAACCAACGGGCGGATTTACCGGATCGCCTATGCCGAGTCGTTCAAGCCCGTGAAGACGAACCTCCGAGAACTCGACGATCGGGCACTCGTGCAACTGCTGTTGCACAAGAACGACTGGTACGCGCGAATGGCCCGGCTGCTGCTCTTCGAGCGAACTGTCCAAGGGCAGATTTCGCCGGCCGCGCGCAGGGAGTTGGTCCAGATGGCCAGGAACCATCCCGACACGCCTCGCCGGTTGCACGGACTTTGGACATTGCACACCACCTGCGGAATCGACGACACACTTGCCCTGGAGCTACTAGCAGATGCGGACGAGTACGTGCGTGCTTGGACGATTCAACTCTCGACAAACGATCGAAAAGTCTCCCCAACGTTGCAATCACGATTCGTCGACTTGGCGATGGATGATCCGTCTTCACTCGTGCGGCTTTACCTGGCGTCGGCGATGGGCCGTGTGGAGCCGGAAACATCTTGGCGAATCGCCGAAGCCTTGAGTCAGCACGGCGAAGACTCTCAAGACCGGAATCTGCCGCTGATGATCTGGTACGGCGTGGCGCCGCTCGTTTCCCACGACGTCGATCGGGCATTTCACCTCGCCGAGATATCGCAGATTGACTCGCTGCCCCACTATGTCCAGTGGTATCTCGCCAAGGGACGAGGCGATGGGCTGGCCCGAATTGTCCAAAGACTTGCTAGCGCCCAAGGCCAACAGCAGCGAGACCTTCTGGAAGAATCGTTCCTGGCTTTGAGCGATCAACGCAACATCCCCATGCCGCCCGGTTGGTCCGACGTGTCGGGCGGTTTGTATCGAAGTCACGATCGTCGCGTGCGATTGCTTGCTGAGAACCTGGGAGCATTGTTCGAAGACGCGGCGATTTATCCGCGCAAGCGCCGCCTCCTGGCCGACCGCGGGGCCAATCTCGAAGAACGCCGGCACGCCTTCCGCATTCTCTCGGAAGTATCCGATCGCGAGGCCCTTCCCCTGTTCATGACGCTGTTGGACGACAAGGCGTTCCGCTCCGATGCGATCCTGACACTGGCGGGCTACAATGAAGCGGGCGTGGGGAAGGCGTTGGTCGGCCGGTTCGCATCGTTCTCTGCCAAAGACCAGACCTTAGCACTGAACACGCTGACCGGCCGCGAGTCCTGGGCCCATTCGCTCTTGGATGCGATCGCTGACGGGCAACTCGAGAAACAAACCGTCTCGGCGTATTATGCACGGCAATTGACCAACCTCAACAGCAAGAAACTCGATGAGAGGTTGGTCAAACTATGGGGCAAGGTCGAGCGTTCCTCGGAAGAGACGCTTCAGGAGATCGCGAAACTCGAGAAGAGGTACCGAGAGGCCCCGCTCTGGGCTTTCAGTGAGCGGGAAGGCAAGAAACACTTCGAGAAGCTCTGTTCGGCATGCCATCGCGTCGACGAAGTGGGAACCGACATCGGCCCCAAGATCGTCGGTTCCGGTTCCAAGGGTACCCGTTACATCATCGAGAACATCGTCGATCCCAACGCCGTCATCGGCGCCGACTTCCAGATGTGGACGATCCTGACCGATGACGGGCGGCTTGTGTCGGGGCTGGTCGAACAATCCAACAAGACGGCGGTTACGATCCGGGCGCAGGACGAGAAGACCGTTGTCCCGCGGGCAGACATCGACGAAATGACGGAGGTCGACCAGTCCCTGATGCCTGAGCGGATGCTCGAAACACTGAATGACCGCCAGGTCATCGAGCTGATTAAATACCTCCACACCATATGATCCGGCGGACCTCCCCGCCGGTCCAACCCGGCAACATGCCGCCCGCCAGTTTCAGAAACCGATCGTCTTGAAGTGGTTGCACCAGCGCAAGTAAAAAGGATGCAGAAATGAGATGCAGTGGGAGCACAATGCCGGTGGCCGGAGCCGTCTTCCTGCTGCTTGGCTTGATGGTGGTGGCCGGTGAACATCGAGGAGCAGGTGCCGACGACCGTGCTGAGGACGGTGCTACTGTTGTCGGTGTTGTCAGGTTTGACGGCCCGAGACCCCAGCGCAAGCCGATTCAGATGAAGGAAAAGGATGGAGCACTGAGTGAGTGCCACAAACTTCATGAAACCCCTCTTCTGACCGAGAATCTGATCGTCAGCGAAAAGGGCGAGGTTGCCAACGTGTTCGTCTATGTGAAGCAAGGCCTTCAGAAGAAGAGCTATCCCGTGCCCCAGCAACCGGCTGTTCTGGATCAGGACAAGTGCATGTTTCGGCCCCGAGTTCAAGGGGTTCAAGTCGGCCAGGAATTCCTGATGAGAAACAGCGATCCGTTGACACATAACGTCCGCTCATTCTCTATAAGGAACAGGGCTTTCAACATCGCCCAGCCGGCCAAGAGTCCGGATCGCAAGAAGGTCTTCGCCCGGCAGGAGAGAGCGATCAAGATCTTGTGCGATTTTCACCCTTGGATGAGGGCCTATATCTTTGTAATGGAACACCCCTACTTCGCGGTGACCAACGAGCAGGGTCAGTTCGAGATCGAAGGACTGCCCGCAGGTGAGTATACGCTGGCGGCCTGGCACGAACAATTCGGCGAGCAAGAGTTGAAGATTACCGTTGCCGCGACCGGTTCCTCCAAGGTTGGATTCTCGTTCGAAGACAAGGCTCGATGAAGCTTGCGAATCGGTGTCAGCGACTGTAGTATGTATCGGCAATCGACAAACGAAAGCCACCTTCCATCCGGACGAAAGATCATCCCATGCAAACACGTATCATCACGTTGATTGTCATTCTCCTGCTTTCCTTCGAGACCGTTACGGCTCAACAGGCCGAACCACGCCCCCATGGCGCCGAAGCCCAAGCCGCCAATCTTGACGTCAAAACACTCCAAGCACTCGACGTCGCCATGCAGAAGCAGGTGGACGACCAACACGTCTCCGGTGTGATTGGTTTAATCGCTCGCCGTGGCAAGATCGGCAAGGTCTATGGACTCGGGGGCATCGTCGACGGAAAAGGTGGTTACAGTTGGGGTGGCGCGGCGGGCACCAAGTTCTGGATCGATACACGCAGTGATTGCTATGGCGTCTTCATGATCCAGACATGGGGTTACAACCCGCCGACGTACAAGGTTTTTCGAGCGCATGCTGATAAAGCCATCCTGGCGGATAAAGAATAATGAAGTATCGCAGAAAACGACGGGAGGAACCGTGATGACTAGAACCGTATCGGTTGCCGCAACGGCCTTGGCGCTTTGTGTGTCCATGCCGCACGTAGACGCGGCGACGATCCGCGGCAAGGTAGTGGACGCCTCCGGCAAGGCCATGGAAGGCGTAATGGTCTCGGCTTTTGACCAACAGCGCCAGCAAAGTACTTCGGTATTCAGCCAGGCCGACGGTTCCTTTACGATCGACGGGCTGCGCCGCGCGACGTTCAATGTGCGCGCGCGTCTGCTGGGGCAAGTCGACGAGTGGCAGAATGACGTCAGCGGCCGCGCGACCGGCGTATCGTTCGCCATGAAGCCCGCCACGGGCGAAGAACTGGAGAGGCAGCGTCCGGGGGACAGCGCGTTCGGCATGCTCGAGTGGGACAGCGCCAAAGACAAACAGAACTACAAGATGATGTGCAGCTATTGCCATCAGACCGGGACCATCGGTTTCCGAACTCCGGAAGAACCGGTGGACTGGGACACGATGATCACGCGCATGGACGGTTTCGGCGGCCTGTACAGGCACACACAGGAGAGCATCGTAAAGCGCCTCGTCGAGACCTACTCGGACGATGCGGTTAAGAAGTGGCCCCAGTTCGCGCCGCCGCCGGCCCCGAAGGGCGCCGCCACGCAGGCAAAGATCACCGAATGGGACATGGGCCAGCAACACGAGGTCATGATTCATGACATGGAGTTGGGGCCGGACGGCCTGGTCTACGCGGTGGACATGGCCCAAAACGCAGTCGTGACGCTGGACCCCGCCACGGGCGAGCGCGAGATCTACCGTTTCCCGGGAAAGGTCAGAGGCCCGCACTCGATCGAGCTGGGCAACGACGGCAATATGTGGTGTACCCTCTGTATTTCCGGCGAGATGGCCAAGTTTGACGTGAAGACGAAGCAGTTCACCATCACGTCGAGTGCTCCGGCCCCTCACGAGCGCGGCGCTTATCCTCATACGCTGCGTATCAACCCCAAGGATCCGGAAGGCCTTGTCTGGTATACGGACGCGGGTCTGAACGCCTGCTTCTCACTTCACCCTGAGACCCTCGAGGTGAAGCATTACCAGCTTTTGACGAAGGACCAGGCGGTCGGCGCGGGCCAAGGCGAATCACGCGGCATCACGCCGTACGGGATCGACTTCTCGCCGGTCGACGGTACCATCTGGTACTCCAAGCTCAACGGCAACCGCATCGGTCGGATCGACCCGAAGACCGAGGGCGGGAACATTAAGGAATGGAACCCGCCCTTCCGCGGGCCACGGCGTCTTCACGTTGCGCCGGACGGTATCGTATGGGTGCCGGGGTTCGGTTCAGGTGTGTTCGCCAGCTTCGACCCGAAGACCGAGAAGTGGAAAGTGTACGATCTTCCGGATGCGGAGAACCAGATTCCGTATGCGCTGAACATCGATCCGAAGGGCTACGTCTGGATCTGCGGCACGGGCAACGACACACTCCGCAGGTTCGACCCGAAGACGGAAGAGCTTGTCGAGTTCCGCCTGCCCTCGCGGGTGACCTATACGCGTGAGATCGAATTCGACGCCCAGGGCAACGTCTGGACGTGCAACTCGAACGCCCCCGCGCGCCACACCGAACGCGGATACGGGTCCATCATCAAACTCGAAATCGTCGGCGATTAAGTCAAGGCCACCGGCAACTAACGTGGGCGACGCCGAGGCGAGCGGAGCGTTTTCTTGCGTTCTTCGACGTCTTCAGAAGTATCCAGCAGTTTGGCGTCTAGGATGAAGCTGCGAAAATCTGAATCCGAGACGTCGTTGAGCAAATTGAGAAACGCCACCAGCCCCGGGACGTCCTTCTTGCTGATGTCCATCTTGGCGTAGGCGTCGTCGATTTCGTCCGCTTCGCCCGATCGTTTCTGATTGCTCGCGGTAATCTTGTCCATGATCGCTTTTCGGATATCGACTTTCCTTTCTTTGAGATTGCGCAGTGATGGTGTTACGGTCGGCGATCCGCCTTGGGTCACGACATGGGCCTGCGAATCGGTGAATGCCGACGGCCCGTGGCATGCGGCGCAATTGCCGACTTTCGCATCCCCTTCGTAGCGAAAGAAGGTCTTCAACGCGAGATAGGAATTCCTGTCCATCCCGGGCGGCAGCTTCAGTAGAATCCGGCCTTCTTGGTTCGCTAGGCGGCCAAAGATGCGTCCGGCGACGTCTCTGGCAGACTCGCCTTGCTCGGCTTGCTGCGGAATCCGATTGACGTAGACAAAAGCATCGTAGACGGCACGTTTGGTGGTCGACAAGCGATGGACCTTCGTTTCTTCCTCGATACTGCCGCGTCGCTGATGCGCCTGGTGATTGAATCGCGCATGGCCCGCAACGTCCATCAGCGACGGCGCCATCAGCGCGATCAAGACGGCACAGACACCCTGTCCTCCGCAAACCATAGGCCGGGTCGATCCGACCGGTGTATCGATCATGGCTAAGGCTCGATTCTTCCGGCTACTTTGACTTGTAGGTAAGCCCCCAACCCCGCGAATAACTCGACACCTCCATTAGAATGGTGCGATAGTGAGAATTCAAGCTGCGGCTTGCCACGCCCAGGCGGTTGCACAAATGGTTCGAAATGCGGTGCGTCGGAGGAATTGGCAGGCGGACGAGTTCCCGGCACTACCCTGCCACCCATGAGAGGCGGTGCCCTTTTTTCGGTAGTTTTTCGGATGGCCGAACAAACGGTTGAGTTGGCAGGAAGACGGCCGTCCTTTTTTCTCCGTATTTCCTTATCGAGGGGCCAACGGCGGGTGGGTGGTGAAGGCCGGCGCGAGGTTTCGTTGTGTTGACGGCGCCTACCAGTGCGCCTACAAATCAGTAGAATCACATCCCGGCGCCCATGGGCAGGTCCCTCTGGGAAATCTCGGTGGAAATGGATCATGCAATAAACATGCGGACAGAACTACGCTATCCGACAGATCGAAAGGAGAGGAGATGTTTACTTTTCGTACGATCAGCCAAACGTATCTAATCGTGCTGCTGACCCTTCTCGTAACCAGCCAGACCCGTGGCCAATTCCCGTGGCAGACTCCCGTGAAGCGTGATCCGGCGGAGATCAAGCGCATCGTAGGACCGATTGGCCAGCGAGAGCCGTCCCGGGATCTGAACATTGTCTGGGTCTGGGGCATCGACAAACTGCACGAGAAAGAGACCCACGAATACGCCTGGGTCATGGACCGCTACGTGAACGTGCTTCTGCCTCAGGTCCCGCGCGTGACGGTCGTTTCCTCCATGAATTTCCCGACGAAGGAGCAGTGGGAAAAGGCCGACCTGGTCGTCTTCTATATGTGGACGCTTGAGCAACGGCAGCGTGACCTATGGGATTACGATCTCATCGACGCCTATCAGAAGCGCGGCGGTGGATTGATATTCATTCACATGGCCCTGATGGAAGGTTCGGGTGAAGAATTGTCGAAGCGGATTGGGATGGCATGGGACCACAGAAATGGCGCCACCAAATGGGGCCTGTTGCCCACGCCGGTGACGCTTACTGACGCGGCATCAGCATCTCCCATCTTCGAGCGCTTTCCGGCCAAGTTCGATCTGGCCGACGAGTTCTATTGGCAATTGAGGGGAGACCCGGCAGGTATCACTCCGCTGGTGACTTCGCCCGCGGGGGAGGCCATCGCAAACAAACCACTGGACGGTCCTCCTAAGATCGAAGATCTCGACGGCAAGGCGTGGCCGGTGATGTGGACCAAGGAGGTAGGCCGGGGCCGAGTTTTCGTCTCGGCTGCCGGCCACAACTATTTCACCTTCAACGATCCCTACTTTCGGATCATTCTGCTGCGGGCCATGGCTTGGACCATGAACGAGTCTTTTGATACGTTCAAACCTCTGGTGACGCTCCATCTCGAACGCTAGAGATCCCCGTCTAATCCGACTTGCCGCCGCCGGTGTTCATAACTCTGCCGTGTCGCCTTTTCGCCCGCGAACCACGTTCCAGGCCAGGCCGATCCGCTGCATCGCGCAGATCGTGAGGTAGGTCAGGTCAAATTCCCACCAGCGTCGGCCGTGGCGTGCCCGGGTGGGAAACGCGTGGTGGTTGTTGTGCCAGCCTTCCCCAAAGGCCAGCAGCCCCACCCACCACAGGTTCCGGCTGTCGTCGGGCGTCTCGTAATTCCGGTAGCCCCAGATGTGCGAGGCCGAATTGACCAGCCAGGTAAGGTGCAGCACGTAGACCATCCTCACGAAGGACCCGTAGACCAGCAGCGAAACCCCGGTGGTCGCGTCCCAAATCAGCCAACCGGTGCAGAACAGGGCAAGCCCGAGGGCAAGATGCCACGCCAGAAACGTCTTGTCCAGCAGACGCATGAAAGGGTCTTTCAGCAGGTCTTTCCCGTAGCGATCGATCATCCGGCGCCACGCGACGTCGTGCGGGCGGGGAAACAGCCACAGCATGTGGCTCCACCACGCGCCGTCGTGGGGCGAGTGCGGGTCGCCTGGCTTGTCGGAATAGTGATGATGCTTGCGATGCACCGCGGTCCAAGTGATCGGTGGGCCTTCGCCTGCCAGCGTACCCAGCAGGGCCAGTAGCCGCCGCACCAGCGGGAACGTCTGATAGCTGCGATGGGTCAGCAACCGGTGATATCCCATGCACACGCCCAGGGCACCGGTCATCCACACCAGCACGATGGCCAACCCCAGCCCCTTGAAGGTGAAGCACCAAGGTGCCGCCAGGGCACCGACGTGGACCAGCCCGATCCAGATCACCGTAGGCCACTCCAGCCCGTTGGACCAGCGGCCCGGCTGATCGGCCGGCGGACTACGGGAGTCCGCTGACGCCTTCTCGGTGGCGGCAATCGACGCCACGGGGTTCGCGGCGGCAAGATGTGGGGCTGCCGAATCACGTTGTTTTGTGCCCCTTTCCGTGGTGATGCTCATCTCTGAATCCTCGTGTATGAGCCATTGCTCGGTCGCTCCGATCGACCGCCGTGATGAATGCTAGGACCATGCCGCCGACAAGACAACGCATGCGTGCGAAGTTTTACAACAGTATTACCGAGACCCCGTGGGTGCGATAATCCGTCGGCTGCAAAGGCGATCCAGTCGCAACCACAATCGGGGCCGCTATGGGCAACTTCATGAGATTTTTCGGGACACGACCGTCACGCGACGTCACGTTCACACGGCAGAAGCACTGCGAAGAGGTTTACACAGCCGTTACATTCGCCGGAGGATGGGCCTGGCTGGCACCGTCTATGATTGAGTCGCCCAGATACCCGCTTTACTCCCCGAGGACCTCGATGGCCTCGCTTTCCGGCGGGAAGACCGGGGGCGTGATGGCCACACGGGCCAACGCGACAGGACGTCACGGGAAGTACGGCCTAACGTCGAAAATCGATCTGACCCAACCGCTGGCTTCCATGACAATCGGGGCGGGCATACGCTGCCAATTCGCATCTTCGGTGGGCCGACCAGGATCGCCGTGGCAGCCTGCAATGACCGCGGCGGCCAACAAGGCGGCCGCTGGGGCTAATATCCTGCCGGTTCGCCATCCGCGCGGCGCCAGCGATGCCAAGAGATTCTGCTGGCCAGCCAGTTCGGCCCGGGTCGGATATCCGGGCGGTTTGCACTCTTCTGCGGGCGGTGGTTTCATGGGGTCTCTCCTGCCGGCTAGCGGGCTCGTTCGGTAAGATAGCGCACCAGGACGCTGAGCAATCCCATGAAGACACTGCTCAGCCAGGCGACGCCAACGTAGGGACGGTAGTATGGTCCGACCTTGGCGGTAAACTCGGCCCAACTGCCCACACTGTTCTGATAGGCGCTGACGGAATGAATCAACAGCATCAGGCTCGTGCAAACGAGCATCGCGCCGGAGGGGAAAAGGGCTCCGATGCAGAAGGTTCGCCAATAACCGCGGCCGTAGATCACCACGGCCGTCAGCACCACCGGCAGCGCAATCGTCAACAACGCCAGCAAGGGCGTGGCCACAGAACTTGGCAGCCGGAACATCAATGAGCTGGCGACCGCCACCAGCGCCGTCAACGCCAGCATCGTCCCCAAGCCGAATTGCAAGCGGTCGCCGGCCGCGTCGCCACGGTCGAGTTTGGGATGGTCGACGGCCATGGCTGATCTCCAGCGAGCGGTCTACCCTACGTCACACCGGTGCTCGGGAGGCGGGCGGTAGATAATCCTGCCGTCACGGGGATACGCTCCGGGTGTCAACCGATATCGCCGCCGCCTACCCTCTATTGCACAACGCGGATAGACGAAGGATTGTTCGCTGACCGGCTACTGATAGGGGGAAAAAGGTGAGGGGGAAAAGGTGACAGCCACCAAGTTTAACTCACCCCATTCAGCCTATGTTGCCTGAATTTGGTGGCAGTCACCTTTTTCCCGCCTTTTTCCTTTCCAGAGCTACACGGCGCTTTTCGGCAGAATGAGTTGCCGGCAGCAATCGATGAAGAACTGGTCAGTCATTCCGGCAATGAAGTCGACTACAAGCTTGTGCTCGGGGACTTCTTGCCACTGCCGAATATCATTTTCGAGGAAATCTCGCAACACATTCCATACGCTCTGTGGGTCGTCGGAGTCGGTCTTCTCGATCAGAATATTTGCCAAGTCTCCGTCTGCCTCGTGAATCCTCTCCAGCAGCAGGTCGAACAGGATACCCATCGACCGTTTGATCTGTTTTTCGTTGCTTCTCGCCTGAGGAGTCTTGTAGATGTGGTCCAGGTTGAACTCGTAGAGATCATTGAGCGCGTGGTGGACGTCGTCGCAAACCGCGATTCGGTCTTCGGCGATCTTGCTGCACTTACACAGGTCCGTGATCAGCTTGGCGATTATGTCCCGGTTTTTTGTCCCCAGGAGATTCCTGACGGAAGCCGGTACGTCTTCGTCCTCGACGGTCCCGACAACCTCGATCGCGTCTTCCAGGTCTCTTCCCAGATATGCGACCTTGTCGGCCCAACGAACGACACAGCCTTCCAGAGTAGCCGGTCGGCTCTCCCCTCTGACGGTCTTGGCCAGGTCGTCAGCCGCCTTCTCTCGATCCGGAGTGAGTTCCTTCTCGAACCTTTCTCCATAATGGCAGACGATACCATCTCGAACTGCAAACGTCAGATTCAGCCCCGGGTACTCGGGGTCGGCTCGCTCGACAAAGTCAACGACTTGCAGACTTTGCAGTTCGTGTGAGAAGTCAATGTCGTACTGCTTAACGATATCCCGAAGACACTCCTCACCCATGTGACCGAAGGGCGTATGCCCCAGGTCGTGGCCCACTGCGATGGCCCTGACAAGGTCCTCGTTTAGCCGAAAGGTCCTTGCAATCGTTTGGGCGACAGAGGCGACGTGGAGACTGTGCTCTATGCGCGTGGAGACATGGTCGTTCTCGGGAGAGATGAAGACTTGCGTCTTGTGACGCAATCTGCGAAAGGCGCGGCAATGGATGATGCGAGTATAGTCTCTGTGGAACTCGCTTCGAATATCATCCGGCTGGTACTCGTGACTGCGCTGGGTACAACGGGGATCGGTTGATAGAGTGGCCTTCTCGTGCAGGAACTTGCGTTCCCGTAGCTCATAGTCTTCTCTTAGCGAAGCCCCGTTGTTCTCCATGTTCGTGACAATCCTTCCGTTGGTGCGTTCTCCAAGACGCGAGGTCAGACAACCGCTTCACTGGAGTGGAATTGCAGCACGATTTCGACCACTTCTTCGATCCGGCGATTTCCTTCCAAGCTGGAGGAGAGCTTCTCGCCGAGATCAAAATACTCGCTGATTTCCCTCTCACGATCGTCGCGCGTCGAATCGACCGATGTTTGCGAGGCAAAACACTGCTGAACAGCCGCGACTAACCCTTCTATGCTGTCGCACAGAGAAAACGCGAACAGCCCGGCAACCAGCGGGTTGTCCTGCCCGTCGAAGGCGGTTCTACTGTCTGCCTTGTATCCGACGACGAGCTTTCCGCGCGCCCATGCTATGGCGGCTTCCGACACAGTTCCCTCGTCGGGGACCCTGCCGTTTAGATTCGCCACCAGGGCGTCACACCGGCAGAGTACCTGGTAAACATCGAGAGCAAAAATTGCCCGAGACATCAGCATTCCGGCCTCATCCGGTGCAGTACCGTTATGCACGAGACATTCGACGCACTTGCTGAGTTCGAGACCGTCTCTCTGAGGAAGAAACGTGGCATATCCCGCGCATTCCAGGGCGGAAGCGATCTGCCCCATCTCTTCGCGTTCTTTATCCGTGAACAGCGGCCCCGCGCAATAGATCCTCTTGCGGTTCTCACTCATCTGGCAATCCTTTGCTCAAGTCGGGAAGCCCCGGTAGGTTCTTTGCGAGCATTTCGGCACACGCCGAAAAGGCCACGTACCGTACGGGGTGAGGCCATTCGTGTCAACATGATCTACCTGTGCGTAGACTACCGCAATCCCCATGGCTCCCACGGACGCTCAATTCACCAGAATCTACTCAAGGCAAGCCGCGAACGCAATCACCCCCTGCCGGATGCTAACGCACCCCTTCACAAAGCCGACCCGGTCTATCCCCCCGTCTTTCGCGGCGGCGGGCGGATGTTCGCCCACTTCGCGATGCGGCGTGTTAACCTCGCATACCGGGTAAATTCACGTGGTATGCCGGGTGAATTAACCCGGGGTTAAATTCACTTACGTCGATCCGGCGGAAGGAGAATCGCTGGTAACGTGCGATACCAAAACGGGTTCGGGCCGTGCTCGTGCTCGGTTTGTGGTCGTAAGTGGTGGTCGCGCAAACACGCAAAAAAGGGGGTCCATCGAAATCGACGTAAGATGTTACTGCGAAATAACTTAGATACGGAATTGCCGGGCCTTTTTTGCCGCGACCCAATGTCGTGTGCGATGCACATGCATCGATTCTAATCGACGTAAGTCCAATTCACAAGGCAACTTATTGGCCGGGCGGATCGCCGGCCGATTAATTGACGTCCGGAAGGGGGCGGCGATTTTCGGATAATTGCCGACTCGGCGCGAACTTGGGCAAGTAACGTAGGGTGCGTGAAACGCACCATGGAACTCCCCTCTCCCCTTCCCCTGGTTGCCAAGCTCCAGCTTGGAAACCACGCGATACGGGGCGATTTGCGGGCAAACGTCGGTTCCCAAGCTGGAGCTTGGGATCCGGGGTACGGGAACAGACGAGTTCGACGAATATTTACGTTTGACCGCGTGCTACGCCGTATCGCGTCGGGTTTGGTCGAGCACTTCGATGCGGACCCGTTCGATGCGGCGCGGGGTGGCCTCCAGGACCGTCAGGCGGACGTTCTTGTGGACCAGCTCTTCGCCCACCGTTGGGATTCGGCCCAGCTCGCTGAAGACGAAGCCGCCGATGGTGTCGAAGTCGCCGTCCTCGGGCAGGTGCAGCCCGAGCCGCTGGTTGATCTCGTCGATGTGTACCTTGCCCAGCGCTTCGCACAGCCCGTCGTCGGTTTGGCGGATGCCCTCGACCAACTCCTGGTCGTATTCGTCGACGATCTCGCCGACGATCTCTTCCAGCACGTCCTCCATGGTCACCAGTCCGGAGACGCCGCCGTATTCGTCCAGCACCACGGCGATGTGGTTGTGGGTCTGCTGGAACTCCTGCAGCAGCACGTCGATGGGCTTGGTTTCGGGCACGAAGTAGGGCTCCCGCAACAGCGACGTCCACGGACGGATCGGCTCGTCGGGGCCCTTGGCCAACTCGGGCAGCAGGTCGCGGGTCACCAGGATGCCCACCACGTCGTCGCGGTTCTTGTTGCTCACCGGGATTCGCGTGTGGCCGTCCTTGACGATGAATTCCAGGGCCTCCTGCCAGGAGAGGTTCATGGGCAAGGAGACCATGTCGGTTCGCGGGGTCATGATCTGCGAGACGTCGATGTCGCCCAGTTCGATGACCCCTTCGATCATTTCCCGGGCGTCTCCTTCCAACAGGCCTTCGCGGTGTCCTTCGCTGACGATGGTGCGGATGTCTTCCTCGAAGGATTCTTCGTCGGGGACCTCGGGAGTGCGGCCGGCCAGGCGGTGCAACAGGGCGTCGAAGAATCGGGCCGCCAGGACCAGCGGGGCCATGGCGACGGCCACCGCCCGCCAGGCGTTCCAGGTGAAGTACAAAAACGGTTCGGCCCACAGTCGAGCCACCGCCCAGGGGATCCAGATTTCGACGGCCAACAGCGCCAGCACACCGCCGGCCACGGCCAAAGCCCACTGCGGTCCGCTGAAGAACGCCTGAGGGTCCCCTTTCATCCAGACCAGCCAGGCCCCGGCGCCGAGGAACGTGGCGGTGGCCACCACTTGCAGACTTTCGGTGGCCAAGGCGACCTGGTCGCGCCGCCGGAGGATCTGGCCGAGCCGATCGGGCGACTTGCGGCGGTGGCAGATTTCTTTGAGTTCATGGGGCGAGAACTCGGCCAGGGATCGGGCCCCGATCGCCGCCAGACACGTGGTGATCAGGCCGGCAAGCATCACCCAAAAAAACGGATCGGAAATCACGAGATCTGCTTTCCTCCTGAAACGGGATCGGTCGACGCCGCGCCGGGCGGTTCCTGGCGGGCCTTCAGTCCGCAACGGGCCAGATAGGCCCGCTGCCGGTCACGCATCTCGGCCTGTTTCTCGGGCGTGGTGTCATCGTAGCCGACCAGGTGCAGCGTGCCGTGGATCACGTAAAGAAGCAGTTCGTCTTCGGCCGGCCAGCCGAACTGCGGGGCCGTCTTCTCGGCCGTCTCGGCGCCGACGATGACTTCGCCTTCCAGGCGTTGCGGGCTCTGCTGGAGCAAAAAACTCAACACGTCGGTCGGCTCGTCTTCGTCGAGATACTTGCCGTGCAGCCGCCGGATCGTCGGATCGTCGACCACAGCGATGCTGATCTCGGCCTGGGACACGGCGGCGTCCTCGAGGATCATTTCGACGGCCCGGCGAATCCGCTGCTCGTCCAGCGGTACGTTCCACGCGTCGTTACAGATTTCTACGGTAATCACTAGGCGGTCTTTTGATCGGGGTACTTGAGTCGTCCATGGTAGATGGCGATCAGCGATTTAACCATGCTTCGTTCGATGGTGCGGAGTTCTCGCAGCGTCAGGCCGCTTTCGTCGAACTGGCCGCCGCGCAGCCGGCGTTCGGCCAACTCGCGTATCAGGCTTTCGATGCGTTTGGGGGTGGGATCGACCAGCGTGCGGCTGGCGCTCTCCACGCAGTCGGCCAGCATCAGCACGCCGGCCTCCTTGGTCTGGGGCTTGGGACCGGGATAGCGATAGGTGCTCTCGTCGACGTCGCCCCCGTTGGGATCCGACTGCTTTTGCTGCGTTGCCCGTTCGTAGAAAAAACCGACCCGCATGGTGCCGTGATGCTGCTCGATCAAATCGATGATCGGCTGCGGCAGGTGATGCTGGCGAGCCAGGTCGGCCCCGTCCTTGATGTGGGCGACGATCACCAGGCTGCTCATGGCGGGTACGAGGGTCTCGTGGCGGTTCTCCTGGGCGCCCTGGTTCTCGACGAAGTATCCCGGCTTGAGCATCTTGCCGATGTCGTGGAAGTAGGCCCCCACGCGGCACAACAGCCCCCGGGCGTCGATGCTCTCGGCGGCCGCCTCGGCGATCGAGCCGACGGTGACCGAGTGGTTGTAGGTGCTCGGGGCGCGGCGGATGAGTTCCTGGAGCACGGGATGGGCCACGTCGCCCAGTTCCAGCAGGCTCAGGTCGGTCAGCACGCCGAAGAGACGTTCGATAAAGGGGAGCAAGCCGGTCATCACAAATCCGGCTGCCACCGCCCACAGGCCGTTGAGCGCCGCGCCGCCGAGCATGGCCTGCCACCCGAATTGGCCGTCGATCAACCCCAAGCCGACGTCCAGCAACACGGCCACGCCGCCGGCAAAGAGCCCGACGTAGATCAGTTTGCTGCGGCTGCGGATACTCCCCATGTTCACGTTGGCCGCGGTGCTGACTCCCAGCAGCAGAAGGAACTCGTGCAGGCCGTGGCCCACCGCCAGCACCAGGATCCAGGCCAGCACGCCGCAGAGCAACAGGGCCAACTCCTGGCGGTAGACGATGGCCATCGTCATGCCGAAGATCATCACGGGGATCAGCTCGGCTTTCCAGGGCTCGACGGCTCCCCAGCAGGCCAGCGCCACCGTGATCACGGCCAAGGCCAGGATGACGCTCAACCGCGTCCAACTGCCCAGCGGCCCGCGCTGGCGATAACGCATGTAGACGCCGCACAGCAGGAACATGGCGAAGATGACGGCCACCACGGCCACGGTGCGGCCGATGCGTTGTCCGGGCGAGCGCTGCGCAGTAGCCTGATCGTATTCGCGCCTGAGCAGATCGATCTTTTCCGGAGTCAGCGGCTCGTCCGCCTTGGCCAGGGCAGTTTCGCCGGCCGTGTAGATCACCAGCACTTCTTCGACTTTCGCCGCGGCCTGGTCCTGGTCGGCCTTGGTCTGCTCGGCGTCGAACTTCAGCGTGGACATCTCGCGGAGTTGGGGCCAAACCCAGGCAAACACGCGATCGGCCACTTCCACCGAACCGAGCCTCCGTCGAAGGCCTTCTTTCAGGGCCGTCCCATCGCCGATCAGCACGTCGGTGATCGCTACCTGAAGCGGCTCCGGCCGGCCGGCGGCGTAGACGCGGATTTGTTGCTGGTTCCCTCCGCCGTGTTCTTCGGGAAGCTCCTTCCAAATCCCGTGTGTTTCGAAAGGCTTAAAGGCATCGGCCAGGGCGCTTTCCAACCGATCGAGGTTCTCTTGGCCGGTAAATGTCGCGCGGAACTCTTGAAATTGCTCCTCTCGGTCCTCCCCGGCCGGTGGCTCCGGCGGCTGAAACTCGAGCCAGTGCCGGAGGCCGAAATCGTCCAAAGTGTCGGCCTTGGTGACCGCCACGATCGTGTTTTGCAACGCAGCGCGAAGCTGCTCCAGCGGGGTGGAGTCCAAGGTGTAGACGCGGCGAACCCGGTCTTTTGCCAGCTCTCGGGCCAGCTCGGTGCCCTGGTCGTCTTTCTTGTCGAAAGAGACCCTGGCCACGATATCGCGATCCGGCTCGAAACCGCCCTGATAGGCAAACGGCGGGTCCCACGCCCCGATCACCACGGCCATGGCAACGGCCGTCGCCAGCGCCAGGCCGATCCGTCCCAGCACGTCGCGACGGCGGAGGCTGGCCCAGGCGCGTTCCCACTGTCCGGGCGACAGTTCCAACGCGGCGACGCGTTCGGATCGTTTGCGTTTTTGTCCGCCGGTGGCCATGGATTGCATCGCGCGACTCAGCGCCGCTTCCTGGGTTGGCGTTCGTAGGCGGTGACGATCTGCTGGACCAGGGGGTGCCGGACGATGTCGGCCCGCGACAGCTTGATCGACCCGATCCCTTCGAGCCCCCGCAATCGCTCCAGGGCGTCGACCAGTCCGCTTTTGGTATGCGGCGGCAGATCGATCTGCGTGGTGTCTCCGGAAACGACGATCTTCGATCCGATGCCCATGCGGGTGAGGAACATTCTCATCTGGGCGACGGTCGTGTTCTGGGCTTCGTCGAGGATGATGAAGGCCTCGTTGAGCGTCCGCCCGCGCATATAGGCCAAGGGGATCACTTCAATCACGTCTTCGGCCTGGTAGCGCTGGATCAGGTCGTGGTCCATCATCTCGCGCAAGGCGTCCATCAGCGGCCGCAAGTAGGGATTGATCTTGGCTTGCAGGTCGCCGGGCAAAAACCCCAGGCTCTCACCCGCTTCGACCGCCGGACGGATCAGCACCACTTTGGCGACCTGCTCGGTCTTCAGGGCCGCGGTGGCCATGGCCACGGCCAGGTAGGTCTTGCCGGTGCCGGCCGGGCCGGCGCAGAGCACGATGTCGTGGGAAGCAATGGCTTTGAGATACCCGGCCTGACCGGCGGTTCGCGGCCGGACCTGGCGGCCCGGGCGAAAGACCCCGATCGGCGGAAACTCGCAGGTGGTTTGCCCGTCCGCCACGGCAGCCAGCACCCGGGCCACGTCCTCGGGGGTCAATCCGCCGTGGCGATGGGCGCATGCCTGGAGCTGTTCGAGCACCTCGGTCGCGGAAGCCACGCTCGGCTCTTCACCCTCGAGGTGAATTCGGCCGTCGCGGACCGAGATCCTGACCCCCAGGGCATCGCGAATGCTCCGCAGGTGCTGGTCGCAGGCGCCGAACAACGCCAGCAGGGCCTTGGAACTTACAACCGAAATGGCTGTTTCAATCATCAAGATCGGCGTCGGCACCCTGGCCGCCGCTACCCAACGTGGAACCGCAAGCAGAACAATGTAGTAATATCCCAGTTTAGGTCGGAAAGACCGCCGACACGCGACTCAGAAATCGCTCAACTCGGCAATGTACGTGTGACAGAAAGGGCAGATGTGAATCCCGGCCGAAATCTCTCGATTGCATTTATGGCAACTCTTCTTGGGAGTCAGTGACCTCTCGAGTCCGGATGAATCGCCCGATTCCGGTGCTCGGCCGGAATCGGACTCCGTCGAACGCTCCGGCACGTGAGGCCCCAAAATGTTCATGATGGCGTCTTCGGACAAACCCCCCTTTGGAACGTCAGGGACCTCGACCCGGGCCTTGCACTGCGGACAAAGGCCGGTTTTTCCGGCCAGATTGTCTTTGACCTTCAGCACGTGCCCGTTCGGACAAACGACCCGGATCGACATCCTCCCCTCCCTCTGATCGCCCCAAGACAATCTGTCGGGTTTGCCGCCATGCCTCTCCTTGGTCGTGTTTGTTCCGCTGAGACTCCTTCGTGTGAAACCTGGCCCTATTCCGTCAATCTCGGGGAGCTATTGATTATCATAGTCTGCCAACGCGAAATTGAACAGCTCTCTACGTCCGTCTGCAAGAAATGTTTCGTCTTCAGAAAGCCGCCACCAGCGGTCTACCCGCCCACCAGGCCGGTCGCCCAACAGAACCAGGCGACCGGAGCGGCTACCAGGATGGAGTCGAGGATATCGAGAACCCCCCCAAAGCCGGGAAGCCAACTACTGGAGTCCTTGCGGCCGGCGTCCCGTTTGAGCATCGACTCGGCCAAATCGCCGAGCAGTCCCATGGCCCCCACCATCAGGCCAAAGGCAATCCACCCCCACCATGGACCGGGTTTCTGGGGAACCCCTCTGATTGCGGGAATGAGCCACCAGAACGTCAGCCACGCTCCCAGGCAGGCGAAGACCAAGGCGCCGAGCGCCCCTTCGATCGTCTTGCCCGGGCTGAGCACAGGCGCCATCTTGTGGCGGCCGATCAGCCGGCCGATCGTGTAGGCGCCGATATCACCCACCTTCGCGACCACAATCAGCGATGCCAGCGCCCCGACGCCTCCCCACGGGGCCAAACGCAGTTGCACGGCAAAGCTGAGCATCACGCCGACGTACGCCAGGCCGAACACGGCCGCCGCGGCGTTGACCGTCACCCCACCCGGCTTCTCGTAGCGGCGCATCTCACCGGCCAGGACGATCAGCACGCCCGCGGCGAAGGCCAGAAACGGCCAGGCAATCGGGGCCACTTGCGGCGTCTTGCCCGCCGTGCCGCAACACAGCGTGGGGATCCAATTGCTGGCCAGCAAGAGCAGATTGCCGCCGTAGACGGCCCACGCCAACGGACGCATGCCGCCGGCCTTGACCAGGCACAACACTTCGCCGCTGGCGGCCACGGCGAACAGGATCGCCACGGGCAAGAGCCACATCCCTCGCATCGCCGGGTTACGAATCCCGACGAGGTGGTCCAACCAACCCAGCCCGACCAGCACGCCGATGATCACCGTTCCCAGCAGCAGTCGCCAACGGAGCATGATGGTCCCGACAAGATCCCTGTGATGCGTTTTCCCGTGCGATGGCAGCAGAAGGCGCCCATGGTACCATCCAGGATGCATTCTTCCTATCCGGGTGTTTGCCGACGCCCGGCATCCCGTTACGCGGCCGCCGGCATTGGGCTCTGCCAGGCTTGGCCAGTGATCACCTCGAGAATCAGGGCGGCCACGTCGTCGGCGGCTTGGGGTCGGGCGAGGCGGCCCATGGCGGCCGACATGCGGGCTCGCCGCTGGGGACTGCCCAAGAGTTGCGACAGCGCATCGGCCAGGTGCTCGTCTAACCGGCCGGAAAGTTCGCGCCGGTCGAGCGTGGTGCAGCCGCCGGCGGCCGTGAAGGCGTCGGCGTTGTGGCGCTGATGATCGTCGGCCGCATGGGGATACGGCAGCAGCACGGCGGGCACGGCGGCGGCGGCCAGTTCGCTGAGCGTGGTGCCGCCCGCTCGGGATACGGCCAGGTCAGTTTCGGCCAACACGTCGGGCACGTCGTCGAGAAAATGGACGACCGTCGCCGGCAGGTCGAGTTGGCCATAGAGCCGGCGGGTGGTCTCGAAGCCCGACTGGCCCGACTGGTGGACGATCTGCCAGCCGTCCAGTTCCGCCCGGATGTGGTGCAACGCCCGCGGCACGTTTTCATTCAGCGATCGGGCTCCGCCGCTGCCGCCAAGGATCAGTAGCCGTCTCAGTAGCCGTCTCGCTCCGCGAGACGAGGCCTGATCTCGCGGAGCGAGATGGCTACTAGGGGCCTGATCTCGCGGAACGTGATGGCTACTACGAATCGGATTCCCCGTCACTCGCACCGGACACCGGCAACGCAATCCGCATCTGGCCTTCGGCATCGCCAAGCAGACCAGGCTCGCCGAGCGGGCCAGCCATCGGGTGGCCTTGCCGGGGACCGCGTTTTGTTCCAAGAGCACCAGCGGCACGCCGAGCCGGCACGCCGCCCGGGCCATCGGCACGCTGGCGTAGCCGCCCAGACCGACCACGGCGTCGGCCGGCCGCCGGCGGAGGAAGCGGCGGGCCGCCAGGTAGCCTGCCAGGTTTTCTGCGACGAACGAAATCACTTCGCGCAGCCGCTTCGGCGACTGTCGGCACCGCACCGCAAAGTACTCGAACCCGGCGGCCGCCACGTGCCGCCGCTCCAGCGGCTTGCCGCTGCCGACAAAGGTGATTTGCGTCCGGGGCATCCGGTCGACGAGCCGTTGGGCCACCGCCAGGCCGGGAAACAAGTGGCCGCCCGTGCCGCCGCCGGTGAAAACGAAGTGGAGAGAATCGGTGTTCACGGAATCTTGGGAGTGGTTGGGTGGCTGGGGCAAAGCTTAGAGCAGCTTTCGGCCGCAACCAATATTGAAAATTGAAAAATGCAAATTGAAAATCTCAAATTAAAGATCCCCAATCGTCCGATCTCGAACATCTCGCTGCTCGGGAGTTCGCGTGCTCGCCACAACACTAGAAGTACGGATTGCTCTTCTCTGTTGGCGGGTATCTGGCGAAAGACGACGTTTCTCGGTGATTTGATCCGTCAGGGGGCCGGGAAGAGGAACCCCTACTTCCCTGGGCCAGATCACACGGATGCTTCAGCCGGACGAGCCAAGAATCAATACTCAATTTGCATTTTTCAATTTTCAATGCTGACCATCCCGTCACCCCAAAAGTTTGCCGCGAAAACAAGCGCTTGCGGGTTTGCTATCCAGCGGTGCCCCAGCCACCCTTGAAGCATTTTTCCCGGAATCACATAAGTCTGTTTAGCGGCGCCGCGGCGCGTCGGCGGTGATGGTGCTTGCCGATTGGGTCGGCGGGTCGTCGCTGACGGTCACTTTCAACGAGGCGATACCCAGCAAGGCGCACAACGCCGAGGCGATCCAAAACCGCACCACGATCTTGTTCTCGGCCCAGCCGCGGAACTGGAAGTGGTGGTGCAGCGGGGCGCAAAGGAAAATGCGACGTCGGCGCAGCTTGTAGCAGCCCACCTGGAGGATCACGCTGGCCGCTTCGACGACGAACACGCCGCCGACGATCAGCAGCAGCAGCTCCTGTCTGGTGACCACGGCCAGCAGACCCAGCAGTCCGCCCAGCGGCAGGGCGCCGGTGTCGCCCATGAAGACCTCGGCGGGATGGCAGTTGAACCAGAGGAAGCCCAGCACGCCGCCGATCATAGCGCCGCCGAGGATCGTCATTTCGCCGGCGCCGGGGATCCGCGGGATGTTCAGGTAGGCGGCCAGTTCGGCGTGGCCGCTGGCGTAGGCCACCACGGTCATCGCCCCGGCGGCGAAGATCAGGCATCCGCCGGCCAGCCCGTCCAGGCCGTCGGTCAGGTTGACCGCGTTGGAGGCCCCCACGATCACGATCACCGCCAAGGGGATGAACCAAAACCCCAGCGAGAGACCGCCGGCCAGCAGCGGCAGCCGCAACTGGAGTCCGTCGGCCAGCGTCGCGTGGTGTTGGTAGAGCAGCACGGCGGCGACGGTGGCCACGGCCAGTTGTGCGGCCAGTTTGGCCCGAGCGGAGATCCCGTTGGCCGTGCCGCGGAGTTTGACCAGATCGTCGACGGCCCCGATCAGCGTCAGGCCGGCGGCCAGCAGCAGGGCGATCTGCAAGCAGGAGTTGCTCCAATCGCCGAAGACGATCACGCCGGCAATCAATCCGGCGACGATGAACAACCCGCCCATGGTCGGCGTAGATTGTTTACTACGATGCAGCCGGCGGACTCCGGGCGAGTCGCTTTTGATCGGTTCACGGAAGCGGCGCTTCAGCCAGCCGATCCAGCGGGGGCCCAACAGCACGGCCAACAGGAATGCGGCCATGGCGGCCAGCGAGGCGCGGAAGGTGATCTTCCCCAGCGCCGCCAAGGCGGTCTGCGGATACCACGTCGCCAGGTGATCGAGCAGCCAGAGGAGCATGGGAGTGGGGAACGATGAATTATGAATGATGAATTATGAATGACCAGCGGTGAATCCTGATCAACGAGGGATGCTCATCATTGGCAATTCATCATTCATCATTCATCGTTCATAATTCCCGGTTGATCCCTGAGCGGCCGGGACGGCGCGGTTGCGCCGCCCCGGCGCTCAGTCTCGGGCTCCATCGCGAAGCGCTTGCCGGAGCGGTCGACCCAGTTACCGCTGTTTCCGGCAAGTAATTGCTCCTACCCAAGGAGGGGAGGGTAGCCTCGAATTCCCGCAAACTCGAGACAAACGACGGAGCCCACTTTGGTTTGTGACCGGCCCGCCGCGGCCATGGGCCGCAGATCGGGCGGACGGTTGTTTCCTGTCTTGTTCGTTTCTCTGGTTTGTTGGGAAGTCGGTGTTGCCGGGTTCGTTTTTCCGACCGCCTACGCCGTTCGCTTTTGCGGAAATCGTTTCAGTGCGTCGACCACGCGTTCCATGGCCATTCGGCGCGAACCCTTGACCAGCACCACGTCGCCCGGCAGGACCGCCTGGCCCAGGAACGGCAGGGCCTCGTCGACCGTGTCGCAAGGGATCGCCCGGGCGTGCGGCATTCCTGCGGCCCGGGCCCCGGCCACGACGTGTCGGGCGAATCGGCCGCAGGCGATCAGCAACTCGGCGCCGGCCAGCGCCACGATCTGTTTGCCCAATTGCCAGTGCAGCGACAGCGACTTCTCGCCCAGTTCGGCCATGTCGCCGACGACCACGATCCGGCGTCCGACGGCGTCGAAGTCGCGGACCAGTTCCAAGGCCGCCCGCATGGCTACCGGACTGGCGTTGTAGGTATCATTGATGATCGTGGCCCCGCGGATCTCGACCACTTCGCACCGCATCGGCACCGGTTGGAAGTTCCGCAGCGCGTCGGCCATCTGATCCAGGTCGAAGCCCATCATGCGCCCCACGGCCACGGCGGCCAACGCCGAGGTCAAGTGATGGCGTCCCCAGACCGGCACGGAGAACTCGCACTCGCACCCAACCTTGTGGGAAGCATCTCCGACGGCGACTTTGTGGGAAGTCTCTCCGACAACGACCCTAAAACTCAACTGCCCCCGATCGCTCCGGACGTCGATCGCCCTAAGGTCGCAGTTCTCGCCGGTCCCCACCCAAGTAATCGGGGCCTGGCACCTATCGGCCACGCTGCGCAACCCGGGGTCATCACCCAGCACGGCCCGACCGTCGGGCGGCAGGGCGGCGAGCAGTTCGGCCTTGGCCTCGGCGACGCCTTGCCGGCTTCCGAACCCGCCCAGGTGCGCGTCGCCCAAGGGCGTGATCACGCCGACCTTGGGGGCACACAACTCGGCCAAGGCAGCGATTTCGCCGGGGCGGCTGGCGCCCAGCTCCAACACGGCGTAATCGTGTTGCGGCTCGACGCCCAGCAGGCTCAGCGGCACGCCGACGTGGTTGTTGAAATTCCGTGGGCTGGCCGATCCCTTCAGGCGTGAGCCGAGGACGGTATGAATCATCTGCCGGGTGGTGGTCTTTCCGACGCTTCCGGTCACGGCAATCAGGGTGCCGGTGAAACGGCGTCGCTTCCAGGCGGCCCATCGTTGCAAGGCCTGCTGTCCGTGGTCGACTTCCACGGCCCAGCGTCCCTCGGGCACGTCGACGTGCTTCTCGACGACGATTCCGGCGGCGCCCCGTTGAAAGGCCTTTTCGGCGAAGTCGGCCCCATGGTGGTTCGGCCCCCTCAGCGCCCAGAAGACGTCACCCGGCCGGACCAGTCGACTGTCGGTCACGACCAGCCCGATGCCGACCGTGGCGGCATCGCGTACCGCGCCGTCGCACCGCAATTGGCCGTCGACCGCCGTGTTCAGGTCTTGGAGGGTGTTCATAGGTTCAATTGACCGCTTCCGCGTAAGGCCGCACGGTGTAGAGCCACTCGCGGGCGATTTCGCAGTCGTTAAGCGGGATCCGCTGCTCTCCGACGATTTGGTAGTTTTCGTGTCCTTTTCCGGCGATCAGCACACAATCGCCCGGCCGGGCGTCGGCCAACGCGTGGCGGATCGCTTCGGCTCGGTCGACGACCACTTCCGCCTTGCCGGGCTGGCGAAAGCCTTCCGACACCTCGCGAACGATCGCCTGGGGGTCTTCCGTCCGCGGGTTGTCGGACGTGAGGATCGCCACGTCGGCATGGGACTCGACGGCCCGGGCCATCAACGGACGCTTTTGCCGGTCGCGGTCGCCGCCCGCCCCGAACACGCAGATCAGCCGGCCACGGGTCAGCCCGCGCAACGCTCGCAGGCATCCGGCCAAGGCGTCCGGCGTATGGGCGAAGTCGACGAACACCCCGAACGGCTGTCCGCACTGGATCCTTTCGAGTCGGCCGGGCACCTGGCCGGCGCCTTCCAGGCCGCGGACGATCGTCGGCAAGTCAATTCCATAGGTCAGACCGACCGCGGCCGCCACCAGGCAGTTGTAAATGTGGTGGCTGCCGATCATCTCGGTCCGCACCGGCACGGTTTCGCTGCCGGCGGAGAGTAGAAAGGTCTGTTCGCTGAGGCATTGTTCGATCGGCGTGGCCGTGACTTCGGCGGGTGAGCGGACGGCGACCGTCAGCACCGGCCCGTCGAGCCGCCGAAGGTACTCGGCCGAGGTCGGGTCGTCGACGTTGATCACGGCGAAACCCTCGCCCGAGAGGTGGTCGAACAACCGGGACTTCGTCAGCCGGTAATCTCGCAGCGAAGGGTGGTAGTCGAGGTGGTCGCGGGTGACGTTGGTCACACAGGCGGCGTCGAATTGGACGCCGGCCACGCGGCCCTGGGCCAGGGCGTGGCTGGAGACCTCGATCACGGCGTGGGAGCATTCGTTGCGGACCATGCGGCCCAGCCAAGCGGCCAACTGGTCGGCAGGCGGGGTGGTCAGCGTGGCGTCTTCGATCACCCGGCCGTCAAGATACCCCAAGGTACCCAATAACCCGACGCGGTAGTTGGCGGCGGTCAGCACGGAGGTGATCAGGCAACTTGTGGTCGTTTTGCCGTTGGTGCCGGTGACGCCGACCACCTTCAGGCGTCGACTGGGGTGGCCGGCCAAGGCCTGGCAAACGCGTGCGTAGGCGTCGTGGGGGTCGGAAACGACGCAGTTCGGCAAGGCCGTCTCGGGCACGGGCGTCTCGGGCACCGGCCGCCCGCTCAGCACGGCCGCGGCGCCCCGGGCGGCCGCTTCGGCGATGAAATCGTGGCCGTCGCGGCAACTGCCCCGAAGTGCGGCGAAAAGGTCCCCCGGCTCGACACGACGGGAGTCGCACGTGCATCGGCTGGCGTAGACGTCGTCGGCGCCGCGGAATGCGGCGTGTGGCAACACCTTGCGCAAACTCACCAGATGTCCCACACCGGGACAGACTTGCATGGCCTGAGGCCTCCATGCCTAAAGGCGCGAAACGATTTTTTACGGGATCGGCGATATACGGCAGGACGGCAGCCCTGCCGAGAATCCATTCTCGCCGTCGCCACTGACGAGTCGGCCGGATCCAACACGGCCAAACGGCCCGTGGGGTCCTGCCGTTGAAGCGGCTGCCGGATTCTCCGAATTTTCGCCCGGCTGTCAAGGCGGAAATCAGAAAAGGCACCGGGGGTTGCCCACACCCGTCTTTCGGGCCTTCAGTACCGGGTCGCTCTTAAGCGGCAACTTCACCGCGCGGCCCGTCTCGGCCGCCTTGTAGATGCCCAGGATGACCTCGATCGAGCGGCGGCCCTCGTGTCCGTCGATCAGCGGGGAGGTCCCTTTCCGGATGGCCCCCAGCACGTCCTGAAACTGCCGGGTGTGGCCGTGGTGGCCGATGGCCGATGGGTCGGACGCCCCGCCGCCGCCGCTTTTTCGCTTGGCCATCTTGTCCCGGATCGCCGCGTCGCGCCGATTCGCCTTGGCGAAATCCCACTTCACCAGGTCCTCTTCCTCCATCACGGCCGAGCCGGCCGAGCCGTGGATCTCGATCCGCTTCAGATAGCCCGGGTAGATCGCCGTGCTGGCCTCGATGATCCCCACGGCGCCGTTTTCGAACTGAAGCGTGGCCAAGGCGACGTCCTCCACGGCGATGCGTTTGTGAGCCAGCAGGGCGATGCGGGCACGGATCTCGGCGACCGGTCCCATCAGCCAACCGAGCAGGTCGACGTTGTGGATGGCCTGGTTCATCAGCGCCCCGCCGCCGTCGAGTTCCCAGGTTCCCCGCCAGGCGCCGCTGTCGTAATACTCCTGGTTGCGATACCACTTGACGATGGCGTCGCCGACGGTCAACCGCCCGAAACGTCCCGCCTCGACCGCCCGCTTCATCTCGACGCTCGAGTCGTGGAACCTCGACGGGAAGATGGTCGAGAGGGTCACGCCGGCCTTCTCACACTCGCGGATGATCTTGTCGCAGCGGCGCAGGGTGATCTCCAGCGGCTTTTCGACGATCACGTGTTTTCCGGCCCGGGCGGCGGCCACGGCTGGTTCCAGGTGGGCCCCACTGGGGGTACACACGGTCACCACGTCGATGTCGTCATCGGCCAGCATCTCCTTCAAGTTGTAGTAGGGCTTGCAGCCGGTGGCTTCGGCCAGCTTGTCGGCTGCGGCCCCCGCGGTGTCGAACCCGGCCACCAACTTCGCCCCGCGGACGTCGTCGATCGCCCGGGCATGAAAATGAGCGATCATACCGCAGCCAATCACGCCAAAACCGGTCGCCATGGAACATCTCCTGCCGTGGTAGTCTGTCGGGTGGGAAGAACCGGGATTATAGGGTCCGACGGGGACTCTGGAAAGAGGCCCGCTTGTAGCCTTGCGGCTTCGCACCACCTCAGTGGCGCAGCCCCCAATTGTCAGTTTCCGGCGGTCGCCAGCGCGATGGCTACGGCAATGGAGTTGAACGCGATGTGCAGCACCAGCGCCGCCGAGATGCGGTGGGTGCGGTAGCAGAGGATACCGAAGGCCAACGCCAGCAAGAACAAGGGAATCGGGTCGGCGACAAAATTCTCCGGCAGTAGCGCTCTTGCGAGCGCATGCACCAGGTAGACCAGCGGAGTGACGGCCAGACAGGCCAGCAAGCCGAGCTTCAGGTCCGCCCACAGCTTGTTCGGCACTAGGCCCAAGTCTTCCCACGTGGCGCGGGCGCTGAGACGCAAGAGAGCGACGGCGATTCCCAGCGTGAGCAGACTGGCCAGCGCACTGACCGCCAGATGGTGCGTGAGCAGGTCCAGACTCGGCTTGGGACCGGGCACTCGGAAGTGGACTGCGGCGAAAACTACCGAAGAGATCACCACGGCGAACGTGCCGGGTACCATTTGCCGAAAACCGAGGCGGCATCGCACCCAACGATTCTCCACCTTCTCGAGCCAACCCTGAAGCACGATGCGAAAGAGAAACTCCTCGACGATCGGAGCTATCGCCACCGCGGTCAGCACGGCCAAGGCGAGTATCCAGCCGTTGCGGCCCTCCAGCAACAGTCTTCCCACGGGGTGTTCGGCGTCGAGTTCGGCACGATCCCCGGCCGGCGGCGGCTGAACGTCCCCCGGGCCGAACCACGCGTTGCTCGACACGATCAGACACAGCGGCAACAGAATGTACACCATGAACAGTGCCAGCACTTCCGGTCCGCCCCACGGAACGCCACGTCGCGGCTGGTAGGGTATCACCGGCACGCGTCGCCGGATGCGCAACAACACAAGTATCCACGGCGCCGCAAGGCACGCCCAAACGGCCAGCGCGATTGCCGGCAGCAGCCATGGAAAAGGGAGTCGGTCGGCCAGTTCAGTGAGTGGATGCACGATGGGGGATTTGGACTAAGGATCGGAGACAGCCAAACGGGACAAGCCGTAGGGTGGGTGCTCGCACCCACGCACCTCCTACCTTGCCCTTTTCGCGTGGGTGCGAGCACCCACCCTACTTGCTTCCCGAGGTCGACAACCCGCCGTACTCACGCCCGCAATAGCTTCACCGCCGCCACAACGTAACCCACGCCCGAATAAACCGTCAGCACCACCGCCGACCAGACCGAGACGGCCAGCAGCCCGCAGCACCAAAGCGGCGCGTCCACAGTACGAATCCCGCCGACGTCCGTGGTCGGATAGTGGAGATAAAACAGACCCACGCCCGCGGCGACGCACTGCAAAACCATCTTCAGCTTGCCGGCCATCTTGGCCGAGAAGTCGGAACCTCGCTGCTCCATGAAACTTCGCAAGGCCGTGACCAGCAGTTCCCGGCCCACGATCAGCACCACCATCCAGGCCTGCAAGCCGTACCACGTGGCCGTCATCGCCGGCACCGCCACCAGAAAAATCAACGTGCCGCAGACGATCACCTTGTCGGCGAACGGGTCGAGGATCCGGCCCAGCGTGGTCACCAGGTTGTATTTTCGGGCGTAATAGCCGTCGAGCCAGTCGGTGCTCGCGGCGATGATGAACAGCACCATGCTCGTCAGGTAGTACTCCGCGGCGATAAAGCAAAACAGCACCACCGACAAAACCAGCCGCGAGGTGGTCAACTGGTTGGGCAGATTGAACACGGCCGCCCGAGTGTGGCTGGTGGTGCTGGTTTTGGTGGACATTTCGGTTCTCGTTGCCAAGCCGCCAGCGGCTAGTCGGTCGCTGCCGCTATTAGATCATACCCGCGCGTGGCCACAATTTCACAGGGCACTATTCGGCCCGGGCTCAAGTTTTCGCCGGTTACGTAAACCACGCCGTCGACCTCCGGGGCGTCGGCGTAGGTCCTGCCAACATGGGCGTTTTTCTCGCCGGGTATGTCACCATCGATCAAAACGTCCATCCGACGGCCCACTTGGGCGGCCTGGTGCTCAAAGGCAATCTCTTGCTGGACGCTCAACAGGCGATCGCGTCGCGACTGTTTTACCTCCTCAGACACCTTTCCGTCTAGATCCGCGGCCGGGGTTCCCGGCTCGTCGGAGTAGGCAAACACCCCCAGACGCTCGAACCGGCGTCGGCCCACGAACTGAAGCAACTCCTCGAACTGCTCGTCGGTCTCGCCGGGGAATCCGACCATCAGCGTCGTCCGCAGCACCAGCCGGTCGATCCGCTGGCGAAGCCGGTCCAGCAGCCGCTGGGTTTGGGCCCGACTGACCCGCCGCTGCATCCGCCGCAGCAGCTCGTCGTTGATGTGCTGCAGCGGCAAGTCGAGATAGGGAAGCACCTTCTCGGAAGACGTCAACACGTCAATCAGTGGCTCGGTGACGTGCATCGGGTACAGATACATCAGTCGGATCCAGGCCAGGCCCTCGACCTGATCGAGCCGGCCAAGCAGTTCGGCCAGCCGTACCCCGCCGTAGAGGTCCAGGCCGTAGAAACTCGTATCCTGGGCCACCAGCACCAGTTCCCGCACGCCATCGGCGGCCAGTTGCTCGGCCTCGGCCACCACTTGGTCGATCGGCTTGCTGGCATAAGGCCCCCGTATTGAGGGGATCGTGCAGAAGCTGCACAAGCGGTTGCAGCCCTCGGCGATTTTCAAAAAGGCCAGGTGCCGCGGCGTGATCCGCAGACGATTGCCATCGTCCAGTGGCCGAGTGGGGGCCGGCCGAAAGATCGTCCGCTGCTCGCCCAATCCCCCCATCATCCGGTCGGCCGCCTCCGCGATTTCCTCCCGGGCAAAGACGCCGATTAGTTGGTCGATGCCGGGCAAGGCTTCCAGCAAGGCGTCCCGGTCGCGCTGGGCCAGGCATCCGGCCACGATCACCCCCCGCAACCGGCCTTGCCGCTTGAGTTGGACCATCTCCTCGATCACGCCGAGCGACTCTTTCCGAGCGTCGCCGATGAAGCCGCAGGTGTTGATCACCACAAAATCGGCCCCATGCGGCTCGGAAACCATCCGGTATCCGTCGCGCTGGAGCAATCCGGCCATCCGTTCGGTGTCGACCAGGTTCTTCACACAGCCAAGGCTGATCAGGGCATACGTGCCTTTGGGGTTGGCGGCCATCGGGATCACGATCGGGGGGGGCGACGGGGAATGTTGGGACGAGGCTTTTCGCAGGCTACGGCAACAAATCGTACCCCATTTGGCCGCCGATCGTAAGAGCCAATCGGGAAACCGGGAAACAATCCGTTTGGGTGGCTGGGGTCGAACTGCGAGGAACGAGCAGGGAGCCCCCAGATCGCTTGCAACTGGGGGCTCGTCACTCGTTCCTCGCGACTCGACCCCAGCCACCCACCGTCTGAAACCGGGAGGTTGTTTATCGGCCGCCCCTAAGTGGCCCGATTCCGGCGCTTGCAGGTTGGGCGGCCGCATGATATAGTATACGTTAGTATACATTCCAGCGGGGAACCCCATGCTCTGCGAGTTGACCCAGGAAGAACTGGCGGCCGGCCTGGATCGGGTCGCCATGGCGGTGCTGGCCGAAGCGGGCGTGGACCGGCCGCCGGTGGACGCCTTCGCCGTGGCCGGGGCGCTGGGGATTACCGTGGCGTTGGACGATCGGCAACTCGGCCGGGCGCGGTACGTGCGGCTGAGCAGCTATCCGACGGTGCATCCCAGGGCCACGATCCTGTTGCGGCCCGAGCCGCGGCCGGAACGCAAGCAATGGGCGGTGGCTCACGAAATCGGCGAGCACGTGGCCCATCGCGTATTTCAAGCGTTGCAGGTCGATCCCCGCGAGGCGGCGGCCAACGCCCGGGAGGCGGTGGCCAATCGCCTAGCCGGAAGGATTCTCGTGCCGGCACAGTGGTTCGCCGCGGACGCTTCCGGCGGCGGCTGGGAGCTGCCAGAGTTGAAGGCCCGCTACGCCACGGCCAGTCACGAACTGATCGCCCGGCGGATGCTCGAGTGTCGGCCGCCGGTGATCATCACGATCTTCGACCACGGCCGGGTAACCTTCCGCCGCAGCAACCTCCCCGGCCGACCGCCGCCGCTGTCGCCGGCCGAGGCGGCCTGTTGGCGATCGGTCCACCACCGCAGCCAAGCGGAACAGACCCACGACGGACTGCGGACCATCCAAGGCTGGCCGGTACACGAGGAGGGTTGGAAGCGGGAGATACTGCGAACCGAGGTGGAGGAGTTTGACGTGGACGATTATTGACCTTCGCAAGAGTAGCGAATTTGTCGAGCAGGCATGGCTCACATACGGAGAGTCACGCGGTCAACGCCAATAGCAACGAACCGCTGCTGTGTTCCGTTTGAGGTTGGCTTGATGGAATTCTCAGCGTCGAAGCTCATCGGACGAGTTCTTGAGACGACGTCGGATGACCAGCATTGGGTTTTCTGGTCGGCGAGGAGTGCATCGGCCAATGTGACCGACGCGCGCCTCAGCCGGGCCTGACAGTTCTGAATTGCCGGTATGCATCACCCCGCGTAGAGGGCGCAGGGCTATCTTTCGTATGCGCAGGTGGGACGAACGTTGTGGTTAAGCTGCGGGCGCCCGCAGGGCGGCCGTCAGCTTCAAGCATTTGTTAGACGGGCCGCTGGCAAGGATCGATCTAGGGTGCAGCCGAGAAAGGGCCGCCACAGTCTGGGCAGCGGTCCGAGTTGACAATTCCGGAGAGCGACTTGCAGTTCGCGCAATAGGCATTGGCCGTCACAGGGCTAGCGTTCGGGTTGGGTATCATTGCGTTCCCGCACTCCGGGCATGTCGGTGGACCTCCAGCGCCAATGTCAACGCTCGATTTGCATTGTGGGCACATGAAACCAAAGTATGATGTAGCTGTCATTCTGTCTCCTCGTCAGGACCACCAATTCTGGTTCCGGTCACTGTGCCCTCTCCCTTGGCCGTAGCGATCGTGCCTGGCAGGATTGTCGCGGGTCCACGAATATCGAGAGCGGTGATCGTGCCCTTGCCTTGCGCCTGATGCTGCCCCGCGACGGTTGTGATGATGGAAGAGGATGATTTGTTGAGTTGCTCGCCAACCCACTGCTCGTGCCTCGCCTTCCACTCGCGCAGCACTTCGACGGAAAAGTCAGCGCCCCCGTTCTTGTCGATCATGTCGGCGCACGAGGAACAGAGAAACAGAGCGTTGTCAGGGCCACTGCGCTGCTCAGGCGATAGCGTAGTGTCGTACCGTGGACCGCGGGCCGCAGCCGCGGTGATGTGGGCTACATTGCCCACATAGATGAACTTGCTGGGGTCGGCCTTGGATGGCGCCAAGGTAAGAGATCGGCAGTCTGGCTTCGAGCAGATGAACGACGCACGACGACCGATAGCATCAATGAGGGAAGCCGAGAAATCGTTCCGCGCCTTTGGTGTCATGACACCTCCTCATGGTTCGTCCAACGACTGAGTTCACCGGGCTGGCGGATTGATGGAATGAGTGTTGAAGGAACGAAAAACGTGAACGAAGCGATTGACGTTGAGAAAGCGGACGGCAAGCCAGATCCGGTGCAACGTCTTGTTATGCTGTATTCTACGCGCGACGGTCATGGAAGCGAATCTGCCCCCTTTCCAAAGTTGCAGTCGGTGCATGACGTGAGCAAGTTCCCAGGATGGTCCGTGCCGCCATCCTTTACAGATATTTTGTGATCGACGTGCAAGACGGCACCATCTTCCGCCGACTTGCCGCAATATGAGCACGTGAAGTTGTCACGTTTCAGAATCTGGAAACGGAGCTTTGAGGGCAGTGACTTCCTTTGCGCCTTTGGTTTTGCACCGGTGTTTTGGATGAATTCAAGACATTCCGAGAAATGCTTGTGTTCTACATATTCCATGCCGGAATCTTTGAGCCACGAAAAAGACGTGATCGCCTCGTTGGGAACGTGTCCGGGCGTGTGATACCGATCAAACAGGGGAACTTCGGGACACAGGTTCTGTGCGCACTGATAATCATCTCCGCGTGAGATTTCCGGCGCTTCCACCGCGAGCATTATCTTCTTGTCGTCATAGTCTTCTGGCAAATCACCGGCATCGCGTAACACGTCTGCGATGCCATTCGTCCGATTGGGCAGTTCCGTGTAGCTGTAGAAGTAGACCGTCCACGCCCAGCGTTGGCAGTAGCCGACGAGGGGACATCGCTGTGGGACGCGTAGTTTCCGGCTGCGGTCTTGGTATTCAGCCTTGTTCATCGTGACGACGTCCGTTTGCGATAGGTCGTGTGGTCCTCTCTTGCAGCATAACTTGTTAATAGACTATTTCCATGTATCACCTGTAGGCTGCAAATGTGCGGCCTAACAGGCACGCAGATTGTTTCTACAAGTCCAATGCTATCAAGTACTTAGTGCTCTTCTACGTGATTTCCAGCGAGTTACATGGTTTCGGTATCATCCGCTGCCGCCAGGCAACCGGCCAAGCAGCTCGGCAGGGCTACGAACTCCGCGCCCTCCACGGTTGAGCAGATGCGTGTTGATCATGGTGGTGCGAACGTCCTTGTGTCCGAGCAGTTGCGGCACCGTGCGGGTGTCGCAGCCATCGGCCAGCAGATGCTTCCGCCAACTCGTGCGGATGGTGGGGGCCATGGTTTCAACCCCTGACCCGCATGAATGGGTACTCCCCGATATAAGAGCGGTTCGGCAGGACTTGGTCAAGTGTCCGGACTGGTGGTGCTGCAACGCTGCAGATAGGCCTACAAAAGCCTCAGCGCGTCGGCCGACACTTCGCGGTACGGAGTGTTAACCTCGCATGCCGGGTGAATTCACGTGGTATGCCGGGTTAATTAACCTGGGGTGAAATTGACTTACGACGATCCCAGGGAAGGGGAATCGTTCGTAACGTGCCAAACCAAAACGGGTTCGGGCCGGGCTCGTACACGGTGTGTGGCCGTAAGTCGTGGTCGCGAAATACACGCGCCAAAGGGGGTCCATGGAAATCGACGTAAGATGTTATTGCGAAATTACTTAGATACGGAATTGCCGGGCCTTTTTTGTCGATCCCCCATCTCGCGTGCCGTGGACATGCGCCGATTCTAATCGACGTAAGTCCAATTCACAAGGCAACTTATTGGCCACCCCGGACCGCCGGCCGATTTATTGACGTCTGAAGGGGGGCAGCGATTTTCAGATAATTGCCGAGTCCGCGCGAACTTGGGCAAGCTCGGCTGTCTGCAAATCACCAGTTCCGGGCACGACTACTGCGTCAACTCTGAGGCGGATTGTCACATCCCACAATAAAGAGCTGCTTTCCGCCGAGTTCAGTAGAGCCCACCGAGCCGCGCCCGGCGGTCACGTAATCCCGCGCCGCGGGTGGCTTCCCAAAGCGAGATCGTCCTCCAGCAACCGGTCCAACTCCCAGAATAAGTCGTCCTCGTGCAGCGGCTTGGAGAGCACGGCGGCGGCGCCGGCGGCCAGCGCGCGGTCGTGGTCTTCGATTCGGGGGAAGTCCAACAGCGCGATGATCGGCGCGGGCCCGCCAAGGGGCGATCGGCCGAGCGTGGCGGCCAGGCGCTTCAACTGGTCGAACTCCTCGCCGCGGCAGTCGGAAGCGTCGAAGATCGCGGCGACGGCGCCCTCCACCCGGGCCGGACGCGGCGGACGAAGCCACACGGTCGAACAGCCGCGGCGGCGTACGGCGGCCGAAAGCCAGTCTTGCATCTCGTAAGGCCGTGTGTGAATGGCGATCAGGCCCCCGCGCCGCGCCGTCGACTCGCCGGCCCGCAACAGCAGCCGCTCTTCTTCGGTGGCCGTGACCGGCAGGCCCCAAGCGGAACACTCGCCCCGAAGCATGCTGCCAATCTCCTGATCGAAGCGTGCCGGCCACTGGTGCCAGTAGACGCGGACGGCGGCCGGCCAAGGTTCGCCGCTGCGCATCTCCCCTTCGCACCAACTACCCATCAACCCCAACAC